>Ga0315915_1000609_pt1 | contig 38296 bp, 26 predicted proteins | sample MpolbnodulesMG_FD_207738 | JGI IMG/M metagenome (GOLD analysis project Ga0315915, IMG submission 207738) | Medicago polymorpha root nodule microbial communities from Los Angeles, California, United States - branched nodules | ecosystem: Host-associated > Plants > Roots > Nodule | place: USA...
CAATTCAAGGATCTGCATTCTTAGTATGCTATGTGTTGTAGCTATTTGATCTTCCACATCGAACAAGAAAGGAGGAAATATGAAAGAGTTGTTTTCGAAATTATTTGGCTATAAAAAATTTGGTAATTTTACGTGTGACTATTGACTCATCTCTCTTTTATAAGAACCTACCTGATGCATGTCTATATATTTACCTACAACTGCAACGTGTGAAATTGGATATAGAAAAAATTGATGGAAGAAATCGACTTGTGGAAAAATTAAGTCAATGGTGTATTAATACCACCAAGATTACACAGTTTTTAATAGCAAAAATGCATTGGTTAGCATTGAAGCACGGACCCTTCTCGGATTAGACGTGTCATGTGTCAGAAACGTGTCGTGTTCGACACCGAAACGACATCAACACTTGTAATTATACTGCATTATATGATTTTTTTTCAAATTACTAGTTGTGTCAGCATGTCAGTGTATGTGTCGTGTTCGGTGCTGTGTCCGTATCTGTGCTTCATAGATGTTACACCATTCCCCTTCAAACATAATATACATACCCCCGGGTTAGTTTGAGTTCTTTCCAAGTACCCAACTCTATAATTGGTGTAGTCAATAGTTCTCGACACCATGAGATATTTCTCTAACTGTCGAGAATCAAAATACTCAAATACTAGAATTGCAATCATAGATTATCCAAATCTGTAGTTCTGTTCACTCATAATTTTACATGCAACAAATTTTATTGACTATGCTGGAAACTACAGTAGCTTCCACTCTGTTACCATTTGCTGGAGGGTCTATAGTCTTTTATAAAATAAATTGCAGTTGTAGTCGAGTTGGATTTCGATGGCTCATTGATCGACCAGACTCAGAAAAATCTTAAGGATTCAGATAACACTTTTTGAATTTTTTTGTTAATGACAAATGTTAGTATGTTAATTTTTTTTAAGAACTATTATGTTAATTGTTACGTTAGTATTTTCTCATCTGTCTCTTATCTCAATCAAGTGAGTTCCTCATCCCCGCTCTACTTACATACTATCTACTAAGGTCATGAATCAACTAAGAAATTTGAACACAAATCCCTATGGAATTTGGCTTGAATCCTTATCAACTGGATCAACCTACACTTCGATCATTGATCAAACTATTTGATACGGTCCGAAGTAACTTTGGAACTATAGTTTTTCACATAAAACTAGTGAAAAGGACATGTACAATTTTGGTATGATGATTGCAATTTTCATACAATTGGAGATGAAAAAACAGTATCAAATAAAGAAGTACATCACGCTGATAGTATCAATATGAGGGAAATGAACATTCACCTACAGTACATATTATGAAGTAAAGAGTACACTTTAACTTCACTACTGTTATTTTTTCCGTTATTGTTCTGTCACAATCGATCTTCGATATATATCTAATATTTGAAACAGGAAGTTTAAGAGACACATAGGACCCATGAAAGGAATTAAATTTCTAATACATGGTCCCAAATTGGCTAGATCATCAGCCATAAACATGCACGACCATAAGTTCCTCTTTGATTTGAACCCTTCGAGACTTTCTGATGAGTACATCACTTGATTCAACAGCTATAATTGATGTTGTGATTCTGACACTAATATAAATCCATATAGTAGTCACTATTGATATATAGTCATATAAAATTAATTCCTGTATAGAACTCGTATGTATACAGAATAATTATAAGTTACTTTCACCTTTTTTAAATATATGTCGCATTTTTCTAATGTGTTGTAATCACTATTGTGATTCCGACACTAATATAAATTCATATAGTAGTTATTATTGATTGTGACATGTATTTTGAAACGAATAGAGTATCTATTTAAGAACTCAATATTTATGTTTTTTTTGTTACTCGAATTACATACTTATGTACAACAATATAATTTGATAATTGTGTCGGACACCAAACATGTTTTTAATATAAAGTGTTTGTATTATGTATGTTTTCAATCTGACATGTTTCCCATTATTGGATCATTAAATCTCATCATATTTTATTCAAGAATAATGCTAGATGCAGAGAAATTTATGTTTCCGAAAGCTTCCTGAGCGAGTTGGCAGATTAACATCCGTTAGATCTTGTGTTGTAAATTATTGATCACTTCATAAAAATAAAAAAATCACCGCTTCATCATAAAAAAATAACAATCAGATTTAATTAAAAATTAAATAACACCAAAAATGTTGTGTATTCCGGCCAGCAGAAGATTTAACTGGACAAAATGGCTTTTCGTGATCCCTTCGTGAAGAAATCTGTCAGGACATATAGCAGTCCTCTTTATTTAATTTAGTAGTAAGATTTATTGATCCAATGATAGAAACAACCTTATGCATGGTGAATAACATATGTCCCTTGTGCACCATAAACTTAGCCCTAATTAACATATGTTGTGTTTTCAAAATGTCCAATATTAGTATAATAATATTTTGTTCTAAAGTGAGGTTTGAATCTTTAACTTGGAGATTAGTATAAGTGGGTTAAAGTGGCAAATACTTTGTTTTCTTGACTATATAATCAATGTCTTCATATGTCTTTGTTTGAGTCATGCTCATACAAAAAATATACGTTAAGATATCTTTGTCCATTATATGAATACGAACTTACACGAGTCCACTTGACTACGAAATATAATATAGTCAATTAAAAGTGAATAGGATGTTCTAAAACAAGGGAAAGTATATAGTCTTAATAAAAGTAGTAGATATATTGATGAATCTATGTATTGTGATGATAGGACAGTTATAAGGAAGGTCCCATGCAAACACTGCTTTGATATGTAGCTAACCAAAGACAATTGAGTTCTCATTGATTCACATGCCCTTTATTAGTTGGAAATTTGCATTAGTATGGGGTGGAATTGTTAGAAGTCTCATATCGGATAAATAAAACTTTTGATGAGGTACTTAAATTATGAGTTTCTCCGGTTTAATGGACAAGTCTTTTGAATTTGGCTCTCTACATGGGCTTAAGTCCTAACAACTGATGCTTTTATTGAAAGTTAGACCACGGAAAAGGCTACCTATAAGCTGGATTGAGGTGCTCCACCAGATACTGATTGGTGAGTGAAGCCACCAAAAAGGAAATGGGCTACCATCGGGTCAATATAAATAGAGTGAAAGTTGTGTAGACGTGTAAATAAAAGTGTTAAATGTGGTACTTAAATCATGAGATTCTCCCACCTAATGAACTAGTCTTTAGGGAATTTGGCTCTCCTCATGAGCTTAAGTCCTAACAATTTAAAGTTTCAATGTTAATATTCTTTTAGTTTCTCATATTAAATATTTTTTCTAATTAAATAAACAAAAAATTTCAAAATTGAAATGGGGAAAAGAAAAGAAATAGGTAATGAATCTTCTCATCCACATGCTGTTATGCTTCTGGTGCGTTCAGTTTACTCAAAATCCCATGTGCTATCTTTGCTTGACATATCTTTTTCCAGTGTGTGTGTTTCCCTTTTTTAATCTTGTCAAATTTTCAAATGTTTTAATTTTTGGTATTTTCCTATAAGAAAATGTACATTGATAGTGATATGTCAACTACTGGACCAGTTATGTTTTTATTTTTTAAAATGTTTTCTCGTGACCATGTTTATTTTTTTCACTTTGTCAGATAACAGATGGCCCATTTATCAGAACCGTTCATTGCGGAGGATACTTCCCCAATTGATTGAAAGTGTTTTTTATTTAGAGATAAAGAAACTATATATTACTTTATCAAAAAGGAGAGGAAAAAAAATATTAAAGAGTAAATGCTATGTAAAGATCAAGTAGGATATGCACTTAGTCCTAGTGAAAGTTAATTTTGATTTATTTAAAGAAAAAAGGAGAAATTGTTTTTAGAAAAGTTATAAAGTATTTCAATATTTTAATTAAGACAATATCATCTCTTTTACTGCACCCTACCTTTCCTTTTTTTTTTTACTATCATATTTGTAAAAATTACTGTCTAAAAAATATGTGTGTATTTTTTTTTTTTCAACATGTGCTTTTTATTCCCTATGCAAAGGATTATAAGCAGCCAATTTTATAAAAGGTATGGATTAAAAATGGTAAAAAAAAAAAAAAAAAAAGGTTATAGCAACTAAAAACATCATATTAACTCTTCTTTTGATATAGTATTCATAGCTAGCCTAAAACTTCCTTCAAAAAAAAAACTTGCATAAAACTTCCGGTTAAGGTTAATTTCATTTTTCTCATATGTCATGTCATAATAGAGTTATTTTGTTTGATTATTAATTAGAAATTATCATATTCATCTCACAACAAGTGACACATTCATTTTACACATATTAAGAAATGACAATAACGAAAGAAATGGTATATAAAATTTACAATATTAAGTGTTGTCCATTCATTATTACCACAATTACATAAAGTTGAAGATTTGACTATGTAGTATGAAGCATATGCTATTTTTGTTTTTAAAAAAAAAAACTAAAAAGAGTGCAAAGGCATTATTGTTCAAACTAGTAATCCCAGTTAGATTGGTATCAAAAGTAGAACTAATCACTTGGGGTACCCCAAAATATTATAAAAGTGAAAAGTTAACAAAGAAAAAAACAAAGGAACCAGAGGGTGGCAAATTAAACCAAACTTTGGACAAGCATAACCTATGTCTGGGAAGACTATTCTTATTACAGGAAGAAAAGAAAAAAACTTAACAAATACAAACATGCGATGAATCCTCCATAATTGTTACTCGTGATCTTTGTTTTTTTAGATTGTTTTTTTAAGGATATTATCTTTAGATTTTTATTCACAATGAATATTGTGTAATAAATAAAGGAAACATGTTTGCTAAGTAGTATTTTATTGGCTTAATCGCATGTTTGATCCCTTATGTTTATTTTAGTTTTCAATTTGGTCTCTTATGTTTTGAAAGTTTTAAGTTGGTCCCTTACGTTTTAAAAGTTTCAAATTGGTCCAAAACGTTACTCATATTGGAATAAGTTAGTCCATTCCGCGACATGATATTGAGTTTAATAAAACAAAAAAAATTAAAATAATGTCTTAAAACTGATTTTCTAAAGAAGTTAAGTTCCATCACCTATATTGTCAACCCAAATCTTTAACTGTTATGTGACTGAAGGGACTAACTTATTCCAACGGGAGTAACGTTTTGGACCAACTTGAAACTTTTAAAACGTAAGGGACCAACTTGAAACTTTTAAAACATAAGGGACCAACTTCAAAACTAAAATAAACATAAGGGATCAAACATGCAATTAAACCTATTTTATTAAACTCAAATTTGTAAACACTTGTCCAATGACCACAGCGAAAATGACTTTTGATGTCGAATATATTTTTGAAGTTAAACACATGTCTAACATCAGTTAAAACGAAGCTTGATTGCCAATGCGATTTGTCAAAAAGTATTTTCTTCTTAAAGCGCTTGTTTTACGCGGTTGCTTTTTCCACTCTATCAGTTTCTCACGCGTCCTTTTTTTTTTTAAAATATTTTTTGTTTGGATTTTAGAATCTAAAACAAATTGATAGGTTTTTCGAATTATATAATCTAAAATATGTTTTGCTCAGATATTTAAAGAAACAATGATTTATATTATTTCAATGACATAAATATAAATGACAAAATATAAAATAAATTTTAAATATAAACAAAATTGAAAGGACAAAATGACACAAACAGAATCTCATTTTATTAATATATCAATACATTGACAATAAAATAAAGCTTAAGTTTAAAACTTATTACATAAAATATTCAAACACCTAATGCTAATCTATTAAAAACTTAAGTTGTGGTGCAAGAAGATGGAGGGGGAAGGAGAAAAGGATGGTGGAGGGGAGGGGGTTGGGGTAAGGTTTATTTTCTTTCTAGGAAGAAAGATACCTTGATGGTCAACCTTACACCCAAACAAACCAACCTCGCACCCAAACAGACCGCGCTTCTTAGCAGCGTGACACCGTCTCCATTGACCGTTCATACAATCCTGAATTTTCAAAGTAGTCTTTTGTATGAAAGACCAACGATGGAATCATATTGTTGTAGAAGGAAGAGGAGGAGAGAGTATGAGATGATGGTGTGAGAAATTGTGAAGAATTGAAGGGTGTTTATAGGAGAAATTTGTGAAGAATGAGTCGCTTAGAGTGTAACGACTCTTAATTATAGGTCAAAAAACGTGTTCAAATGAGTTACTCTTGCTGAGCAAGTAACCGTCCAAAACAGTTCAAAGTACTCTTCCATAAGAAAGAAAAAAGTCATGTCTTAAAATATCAACCCTATCTTATTACGGAAGTTTTTTTTTTTTATAGATAATTGCTCTTTATTTCTTCCATGTTGCTCTGAAGCCTCTCAATTTCTACTTGAAGTTATCCTTCAATTCTTCATTTTTTTTACTCTCTTCTTTTTTTCCCTGAAAAATAGTCTTTTGTAAACTATCTTCTGATTAACTATTTTGTTTGTTTTGAGCAACACAAAGGCATCTGAAGAGCAACCATCTTTTTCATATTGTTTAAGAAATGGATTGCAGACCGATCTTTGCCAAAAGAAACTCCTCTTGCAATGATAGCCTAATCTCTGGGTATGAAATTCGTTTGATAGTAAATGCATGTATATTTTCTTTTCCCATCCTACTAACTTCTCATGTCCTCTCCAAAATGTTCAAATTGTCCTATTCAGATTATATAATCTGAATCCCCTATAAAAAAAAAAGAAATAGATGATCAAATATGATAATAAAAAAAAATAAAAAAAAGATGATCAAAGATCTAAGTTGACCATCATAACATCCTCACAAAAAAATCACACGCAAGTTTTGGGGATGGTATGATGGTCTATAGTGATCATGGGATCATAACCGCCCCAAAAGAAAAGTAAGAAATAAAATAAAAAAACTAAAGAAAACGAGTTTTATAATGAAGAATATGGAAGAAAGGAAGGATAATTATAGGCAAACATTGAACATAGAATGTATCATCAATAAATAAAAATGTGTATCATTTGACCAGTCAAAATCATTTGACCTTTCAAACCTTGTTGATTGGGTCACTGTTCGAATTTTGGACTATTTTAGATTATATGATCCAAACGCATGCCTAGTAATGATTCGGATTATATAATCTGAAACGTGACTAAACGATATGAAAACTTGTGTTTTGGTGGGTTTGACACATTTCAGATTATATAATTTGAATGTTGTTTAGATTACAGAAAAAGAAAAATCTGCCCCATTAAATAAAATTCTAAAATAACAAAAATTAAACATAACAATTTCAACAACAACTTAAGCACAAACAAGATCATGGATCAACCAAACAAAATTCTTCATCTTTTTATCCATGCAAGCTCACATTTGTTCGTAGGTCTTAAGTTGTATCAAATTGTCATGAATATCATGAAAATATCTTACCAAAAAAAACGTCTAACTCGATTGATCCCTTTGAACTATATTGATCAAATATAGAGAACATGGTTCTCATGTCGTCATTCTGGAGTTTCATCTGGTGAATTAAATGAGCCCATCTAAGTCGAACAATGGACGATGATAGTCAACATTGACCACATTCCTTGTGTCTCTATGGTTGAGACGGTCGTTAATTTGTCGAGCAGACCCTTCAACGGAGACAATGTAACATCAATGTGGACCCTAAACAGATTAGGTTTCCCCTCATTGTGATAAACTACAGGTAGCTTAGTGTTCATATCTACTGGATAAGTGTTCATTGTTATATGGTATGGTTTGCAAATGAACCAAACATGTAAATTTATAGAAGTCTCTATATGTCGTGGATCATAGAAAAATCCTATATTTGATTGGTGTGAATTATATAATATGAATCGTGACAAACCCTCCAAAGCACAAGTTTTTCAACAATCTAAGCACATTTTTGAATCATATGATCTAAACCTTTACTCGACATTCGTTAGAATTAGATAAATCAAAACAACCCAAAATATAGACGGTGGCTTGGTGGGGAAGTCATTGAAAGATCATATAATTCTGGAGTCCAAATGTGATGTTTTACACATTATTATATTGTATTGCACATGTTGATTGACTGTAGATACATTGTATGTGATCCTTCACCTATAAATACTCTTCCTTTCTTCCATTTCCTTCGAATCTCATCTTCCTTCCCTTTTCTTTCTTAGTTTTCTTTAGGGGCGGTTATGATGTCAATATTTTATTGTTAGCCTTTCATGAGGCTATTTCTCCCCATCTTGTGTTTTCGTATCAATTTGGATCTGGAATTGTTCATAGCAGTTTCCACCCACTCATTCTCCATCTTATACTACAAATTTAACTTTAGGTGTCAAACATATTGTTCTAATTAGAGTTATGTTAAAGTAAATGTATTATGAATTCATTTTCAACTAATAATGTGTTGAATTATTAAATTTGGCTGTCTATTTTATATTGTCACTTTAAGTTGTGTCATTTTAATTATGACTTGTTAATAAAATAATTTGAATATGACCAAAAACTGAGCAAACACATTTCGGATTTTATTATCTGAAAAACATCAAATATACTTCGTATTATAAAATACAGATTGAGTAAAATGATCAATTCGGAGGGCTTGCAAGAAGTGCATAGGGTGGGAAAGGAAATTATATTTTTCCAAAAAAAAAAAAAAGCATTACCCTCAACATACATTTGCATTCTTAAGCAGGTTTTACAACACCACCATACATCATATACATACATGGTACAAACCTCTAAGATTAGCTTTCAGATAACTTACAGTGTTATACGTTCTACTGTAATAAAACTAACTTAACATGTGCTCCATTCAGGCAAAAGTCTCAACCCAAAGATTTATACGTTTTATGGGGAAGAAAGTGTGCTTGATCGAAATCTTTAAGCAAGTGTGAACCCAAGTCGCAAGATTAACTATCAAAATTGATCTCATCATATTGTAATCACTAATTGATTGAATAACGGTGTGATTACAAACATGTATTACTATTTGCACCTAAGCTTTCTTCTATTGTGCAACCATTATAATATATTACATACAATACAGACATCCACAAATGTGGGAGGAAGAATGAATGAATTTGAATCTGTAATGCGCCTTTTGTGTAATGGAAAGCAACATAACACAATCAACGTGCCTACTCTCCAAAATTTTCATGTTATTCCAATTTCTGAGGACCATGTACAAGTTAAAAACACTAATGGATTAGATCTCCCAACAGCTAGCCAAAATGAAAACCTGATGACTTGAAACTGCTAGAAAGGTTTGGCAGTTTTAGAGTTGCAACAATGCCACCGGCTAGAGCACAGATGGACGCCAAAACAAATGCAGGAATATTGCCACCACCAAAGAGAGCATCCCATGGACCAGAACCAAGGGATATAATCATCTAAATAAACAAATAATACATCAAAATAGAACTAACATTTACGGGAAATTCAAATTTTAGGGGTACTCATAGGTACTGATTCAGAAAGTAGCTACTACATAAAGAAAAAGTAGTCTTATTGATGTATTGTTCCTTACTTGAATCAAGATAATCTAATTCGCAGAAATAACATAAACCTACTATTAAAGTCATCAGGTAATTGAGAGCTTGGCCACTCCCAATTTTAATAGCCAATCAACAAACTAGCTGGCTATTCATACAATCTAACTAATCACTACTCTAACAGCTTATAAGACCAACTCTTAACTGACAAGGCTTAACTAATTGATCTGTAACATGTGATCCCTTGGGTCCACCCTAACTTCTGTTGCAAACCTTCCTAATTGGGGGTTGGATGTAAACAGATTCTTTATGGAAAACTGATAATAAGTCTAACATGTAAGCTGTCATTGATGAACACCAAAACCACTAGTTCCATTTCGATACCACATTCATAAATAGGAAAACTAACACCAGCTCAAAGTAGCTAATTTTCATTTATTACGAGGTTTTTCAGTCATAATAAATTTCAATTACCCTGTTCTAAAATGAATTGCACTGGAATTTCAACCAAAAATAATAAGGAAGTGTTAGTTGCATAGGAAAGAACATCAGATTGCAGATTATTAGTTTTGTAATACGAACATACACATACCACCAGTGCCATCAAACTAAATAAATAAAATAAAAACAAGATGACAATACAACTCTAAAAGGGTCTGCTCTCCAAATATGGAGAGGACTAGCAGACAGAAGTATTTGAGAAGAAAATGATACCTGTGGAGCAACAATTGCAAGATTTAGAACTCCTATAGCCAATCCTGCAGAAAAAGTCAAACATCTTGATATCTGAAACTTTTAATAGACCAAAAATTAAGCACAACATCTACATCTAATACCAACCTTGGCCACCACCTGAATCAGCAGTCAACTCTGCTGTAACAGCAAAGGGAACACTGTAGGTAATCTGTAACATAAACACCCAAATTCTAAATCAACTAATACAATGATTGGTCAAGAAGATTGGTAGGCAAAGAAGGAAACCGACAATGTATCAAAATAGTTTGAATGATAAAACTTCACTCACCGCAAGCGGAAATCCAAGCAGAACAAACACAACCAGGGAAGCATACTTGATTCCTTCACTTGCTCCAATTGCATGTTCTATCCCTCGAGTATAATCATGGACAGAAATTAGACTAATGATAGCAGTGCCAGCCATGCAAACAAAGACGACAAAATTGCTCACTGCCCATACTAATCTTGCACCCATCAACTTACACATTGGTTCGATTAAAAAAGAGCTAATTCCAAGCACAACCTATAAAGCCATAAATAATTATTCAGGAAAAAATGTCCAAAAAATTGAATTTAATAAAAGATAAACAAAGTCTCCGATCACCATTGATAAACACTTGTGACAAATCTCTTTAAAAAAATATTATGTTCAATATTGAGTTCTTACAGAATTCAATAGCAAACCAAATGCACCTTCTCTAACACCTTGATCATAAAGACCTACTTCAGAAGTGGTCCCTTTTGGATCCCCATGATAAACTTCTCTTCCCATCCAATCCGTATCAAACAAAAAGAAGGGAAACCATGACAACTGCAGGTAGACAGGGTTGGAGGAAATATAAGAAGGATCTCAAATGAGAAGCACCAAAACAGAAAATAGGCATGATGTCAAAATAATCTTTTGAACATAAGTAATGAAGTACCTACCCAAGTGAGAGCCATTACAACCAGCACTGAATGCATAGCAGGTGGCAAATGTCTTAAACTTGTCAACAAGTTAACCAATACTGCTCCAGGCCCATCCATTAAATTTTCATTATGATCTTCCCCAGCATTGAAACTTCCATGCTTCAGATTTACAACTTCCTCAGAGCGATCCTCACTTAACTTACCATTGGACTCATTTATAACAGATAAAGGCTTTTGTTTTGGAAATTCAATGCCATTTTGTTCATCCAATAAAGGAGCAGAATCTGATAACTGGTGATGTTTACTTGCAGTAGTAAGCGGAACTTCATCAGCAAAATATAGGGTTATAAGTGTGCATAATGTCAAAAACACCTGCCAATATTGTACCATGAGATTGAAGCTATCAAATAAGTTTAAAATATGCACATATAATGCAGTACGTTTAGCAGCGTATGATTGAAAAACATGATAGATCTACTAGCTAATAACTCCAGGAAACAATAGCACTGCCTTATTTTAGAAGTGCTTCTCACTTTGCATCATGGATTCTTGGACCTACTAAGGTACTAAAATCACGAGATTTGTGGTATTATAAGTTCTCCAATTTCTATTTCTCTTGCTAAACTTGCATTCCTTATAATACCACAAATCCCGTATCCATATATGGACTCTGACAACAGGTACTAAGAAAAAGTCAGATAAGTAAGCTAAAAATTATCTTTCCCCACAATAAAATTAATAAAAAAAAAGGAGAGCAAATGAACAGAAAAAACTAGACAAACTGAAGGAGAATGTGTTTGACTGTTTTCAAGACATCAACAACAATAGCAACCAAGCTTTATCCTACTAAGTGGAGTCAGAACAAACGACACCATAATGTGCCTCTAGTGATTAATCTCTACATCTTTCTCAATAGTTTCTCTTATAATTTTTCTAGGCCGTCATGTGCCTCTAGTGATTTGACTACCCTCCACCTCACCTACTCTCCTCACTATAAAATCTATAGGTCTTCTCTCCACATGCCAAAACCACCTACGTCAAATTTCAACCATATTATTTATGATAGGTGCTACCCCAGCTTTCTCTCTCTCTCTCTCTAATGTTGCCAGTAAGTAGAAAAGAAAGAAAGAAAAAAAGTGGCACATTATTAGATCAGTTATGCTTATGATCTCTGAACTTAAAGCAACAGAAAGACAAATATGAAGGCCCATTTAAAAGGATTTTCAGTAGTAACCTACCACAGCAACAAGAAATGCTGCCTTAAGATTGCCACATGCCTCACAGCAAGCTCTATTTGTCAAGAAAGGGAACCATCTGTTAAGGTAAGAAAAACCAAAATATTAATCAGTAATACATATAGAAAGAACTTTATAAGTAAAAATAAAGATAAAATTACATATATAAATTCAATAATGGTGTGTTTCTGTAAATCATGCAATACTCAATGGATTTCATGGCATAGCAACCAATGTTATCAAGATCGCAAGTTCATTAGCAAGATCGAACAAGAGAAATGAATGAGTTTGACATCTCGGTCACCCCCTACGATCGAAATCGTGAGCAAAATTGAGTTATGTGTAAGATCGAAGCAAAATCAGAACAAAATCATTTCTGGATCACGAAATCGCATCGGGCCTTGCGCAACCTAGTTGGGAAAAACCCTAATACTATACTCCCTCCGTCCCATAATACTTGACACAGTTGACTTTATTACGCATTCCAATGCATAATTTTGAGCTTAAATATCTTGAATAATATATTAGAAAAAATTATGAAAATTTGATATTTTGAAAATACTCATCGAGACAAATCTAATGACATCTTATATGATATTATTTATCTTTGTATATTAGTAGAAAAATATGGTTAAAATAAGTTAGGTCAAAATTACACATTTTCAAATGAGTCATCTATTGCGGGACGGAGGGAGTAATATTTATTTCATGCGACCTTGCACCGTCTCTCGCAGCCTCGACCTTCACCCTTTTTCACGACCTTGTCCACATCTTCCCCCTCTCTCACGACCATTTCTGCCTATCATTCTCACTATCTGTCGGGCAAGCCATAAAACTTTGCATCCATTCTCACTCTCAGTCAGACGAGCCATAAACCTTTGCATCCATTCTCTCTCTCTCTCTCTCAGTCGCATACAAAGCACAACAGGGTGGGCTCTCACAGTCTAACTCTCCCTCAATCGCACAGCAATCCTCTGATTTCTGTCTTTTGCAGCCATCTTCCTCTTCCTGCTGTCCTTGTTTTTTGTGTACGGCTCCTTCGGTTTCTTCCTTCCTTTTGTGCTCTATTTTCTTCAATTTTGGCAAGTTGACTGTCTCTATTTTTCTTTATTATCCTCTGTTTTGTTTTCGGCCCCTGTTTTTGTTTTTGCCATCTAAGTTGCTTGTCTCTATTTTTCCCTTTGGGATAGATCCTGGTTGCGATCTTGGTACCCCTCCCGATCATAGTCAAAATCTTGATCTTAACAACATTGATAGCAGCAATAACAAGAAGCCCAAATACATAATCATTGCATATAATAAATCTAATTGTTGTTCAAAAAAGAAAAACATAAATCTAATTATCAAAACCACTTATGAGATCTTTAACATGACTAGTTCAAATGTAGCACCAACACTCCAAGTTGAAGACGTGTCCGAGTGTCTAACACATATCGGACGTCACATGTCAAACACTTCATTCTAGTGTCGGAATATTTAAACATTATTTTTGGCTTTGACAAATGGAGGCCACGACCTGAATACATGTCTGGCAGCTAACCAACACTTCCATTGGTAGTAGATAGATGGATTGAAGGTTAAAGACACAGTTCAATAGTTCACCATATCGTTTTAGAAACTTTTTTTTTGCCCTTAAACAAAATTTTCAAATTGCATAATGATTTCTCTAGTATTGTTTAGACTAGAGAGCCTTGTTAATATTAGGTAGGTTTAATACTTAAGCAAGTTCTTTTGAAATAATGGCGAATATAAATCTCAACTCTCAATTTAGGCCTTTTCTTAATAATACTCAATCTCATTTGATTTTATCTATTTATATAATATAATGATTAATTATATAATACACACATATCCATGTAGCTGGCCCTATATTTTGGACATTATTGGTGTCTATGTGTCATGTCTGTTGTCCAAGTTTTTGCTTCATACAATTATTCCTTTCTAAAGATACATTCTCCCATATTACTGCAGCATAAATGTAGAACCAACTACTCTCCCTTGTGTTGTTTCTAATTATTGATTTCATAAGTACTCAAATTTCTAAAAATGTGTGTAATAATAATAAGAGGAAAAAACTTAGGTACAATTCCTTAGGTGCTTTTTGTATGGTTCTTAACTAAATTCACCATGATTTCCTCAAAGTTTATCATATGCAACATAGGCGTATTTTTAGTTAAGAACCATACGAAAAGCACCTCAAGAATTGTTCCTAAATTTTGTCCATAATAAGATATTCAATTAAAAAACAGTGTGATGAATTTGACATAGTTGACAGTGTACAAAAATATGGAATAACACCAAAATATTAGCAAGGTCTCACTTGTTCCATTTTCCACTAGCACCAGAAGAATATCCTAGAATGTTACCCACTGCCATCCATGAGCAAAAGACAGCATTTGATACATTGCGTTGATCAGGACCTAAGTATGAGCAAAAGTGTTATTTCATTATGTCTCCTGACACCAGACAAGTATTTTAAGACAAGATGAAAATCAACGATTCTCATTGTGGTTGTTGAGAAATTGAACAGTAAACATGTACAATAAGAAATCTTTACCTGCCAGATCTGCCAAAAGTGCTCTAGCTGGCCCCTAAATTTAAATTTAAACAAATGAAAGGTTTAGCTTACCACTGCATCATCGGTATAAAGTTAAAATAACAAAAGCACACTCTGATTCATTTAACAAACTTACCTGCACTGTGTTGTTGGCAAGGTCCAGCATCCAGAACCCAAGAATAAATATAACAGCAGCCCTTGTTCGGGTCCCTTTAAATGTTCTACAAGTTTGGATCATACAAATGAATTCCATTAATATCTGAGTTTTTGTAAGTCAAACTCAAAGAAAAAGAAATAAAATGAGTAAGAAAAGTACAAAATGATTGAAACAGAAACCTGCAATGCTCATTTGTATCCCCTAATATATATCCAATGTCTGCAGAAAACCCGATCAATATCACCTAAATTACAAGACTTAATTTAGCTTATATATAATCCGATGTAAAAAAGTATGTCAGAAAATAATCATTGTCATAAATGCTTACAGCAAATGAGATCATAAGAGATCCTGCCAGAATGAATGGACGTCTTCTGCCAAATTTTGAAGTACATTTATCACTCCAAATACCAACACAAGGTTGAACCTGTAATTTACCAGTTTAAAATTGTAAGACTACTTATTATGACAGTTATGGGCGGGCAGTTACAGTTATCATGTCGGTTATAGTTAAGTTTAAGAATAAATAGAGAAATGAAAGGAGAAAGTGGTTATGAGATAGGTTTTGAATGGTTTTGGGAGTGAGAACAAGCTCTTCATTCTTGGAGGGAGACCAAGACTCTTGAATTTCTTAGATTAGATAGGAGTTGTGTTATATCAGTGTAATGTTATTTCTTTCCTGAGATAAGTGTGAATTGTGCATTCTCTATAGTGTGAGTAAATTTCGTTCCTTTTTAATTATACTTTACCATCAATAAAAGTAAATTTCTATAATTAAATTGTATTTTTGTACTGGTTTCTATAAAAAAAAAATACAAATTTGTTCAGACCATTAAATTGTATTTTTGTACTGGTTTCTATAAAAAAATAAAAAAAATAAAAACACAAATTTGTTAAGACCACACCATCAATACTTCACGAAAATTTCTTCGCAATGCAAATATCAGCATTACTGAAGAATGATTTGACTTGGAAATAAATCACAACAGCGAGAAGCAAGTGCGAGTTTCAAATAGTTAGGCGCGCACACACACGACAATTGATCATAATAATAGTTGTATATGACATTAATATCATTTAAGATCAAATCGAAACAAAGCCATAAAATATAGAAGGCTTGAACACATTCTGATGAAGCAATAGAAATCATATATGCCAGAATAGTAAGTATAAATATGAAATGAACTTCAAATCAAAAATGTAATGAGAATTGAAATCAAAGATGAAAAGAAAACCTACCACAAGGCCTGTAATGGGGCCACAAAGCCAAATAAATGAAGAAAACGCATGTCCTATTCCCAATGTCTGCATCAAAACCAAACAAATAGAGTAACTATGTAGTAAATCCCAAATCCAAGAGTAAACAACCATTTTAGTCCCTGAATGTGAAACAACGTCATCATAGTTTCTAAATATATCGAAATTGCAAATTCTTAATCATGAGCGTCTTTAGTTAGTCATTTTAATCGTCAAATGTGTCTCTCATTACTCAATTTAGTTCTAAAATTACACTCAATATGTATTTACAATTTTGATTCCTTCAGATACTACTACAATAACAATGTGATCGCGTCTCACACATTCAGAAATCAAAATGACTATTTTTTTTTTTGGAAACTCGGTATCCGACTCAAACTCAATGAGACGCTAATCTGAGTAATTAATCAATTCAATTTCATTGATGATATCGCAATTCTAAGACAAATTCGGATCTAATCAAAATTAAGAAAAACAAAATCGATTAAACGTGTTAGGACCTGAATGTAAGGTGTGAGAAGAGAAAGCTGCAAAGCCCAGCCAAACTGAACACCAGCAGCAACGGTGCAACTAAGAACAAGATGCGTTAACGAAGCATTATTCTTCGTCGGTAATTGATCTCCGCGCGGCGGTGAATTAAGATCAATCCGATGCCGAGGTTCATCGCCGTCGCCGTCGATGCCGACGAGTTCGACTTCCGCGGCGGAAGAATCGTTTCTTAGATTCTTATAAGGAACACGGATCGATACTGAGTCAGACTTACCCGCCATTGCGACGACGTGTTGTGAACATTCACGATGATCGAAGAATTTCTAGGGTTTTGAAATGGGAATGGAATCGTGGAAAAGAGGGAAAGTGAAAGGAGGTCAAAGAATTTAGGCGGGTGAAGAAGAAGAAGCTATGGGGTCATGGTTGAAAGTGAGATCTGCTACGTTGCAGTAGCGTTAAGGATGGTACTTTGTCTCATTTCTACTTTACTGCCACGTGGCGACACTTCAATTGTGTGGGTCCATGGCTTATACTACGACCAAAGGTTCCTACTACAACTCCACATTCTTTAATACTCCATTTCGATTATAAACAAAAATTCACATTTTAAATAAATTTATCAAATATATTATTTATTAAAGAAATTTTTGTTTATAATTGAAATCGAAAAAAGTAGGGATAACAATGAGTATTTTATGGGCAGGGTATTATGATGTCTTTTTTCATACTCGCGTTTATGAAAAGTGTTTGTATCTGAGCTTGTATCATAGTAGACAACAACTTTAGTGTCATTTTTCATAACTTATGGCACTCAATTGCTCATCCGTGCACTTATTACTTGTGTTTTAACCATGAAAAAAGCAATAAAATCATCATAACTGAAATAAAATTATGATCCAAAAATTTTTAGATTAAATCGTAATATAGTACAAATTGTACTATTTAGCCAAATAAAAAAATCTAAAATATCCCTAAAAAATTGCACAACAACAGACGGAGCAGTTACTGTATTAAGCATATTTTAGATTTAGGTTTAGGCTTAAATAGCTAAATAAATTAATTGTACAACAAAAATAAAAAATTATTTCATATATTATATAAATATGTATATGCAGATGTTAGACTGTAGTTTTTGATACACTCAATTCGACAGGAAAAGACATGCCAAGTTGGGGATTAGTGTTTGTTTACATTCCATAAGATTGTTAGTTCGACAGATTGTGGGAGCACTTGGCATATTGGAGATTGCAAAGTCATTCAGCTTCTATCGAAGAAATTCAAATTGCTTATGAAGAGACAAGATCAAGAAGTCGAAGACAAGCGGAAGCTTCTGAGAGACATAGTAAGACACGCGTCGAAGGCTTTATTTGTGACTGTTATTTTCAGTTATTTTTTACTAAGTATATATATAGTGTTTGTATAGGAAATAGGGATCACAAATCATTCAAAAAAAATAAAAAACTAAACACTCAAATTATCTATGTTACAGTGAGAAACAGGTCATAGGCAAATGTATGATTATGTGCACCAACTTTCTACATTTATTTAATCAAATGTTGTTTCGTTAAAGATTGCTTACATTTACTTTTAAGTTTTCTTTTACTCTTAAACGAATTTCGATTCAGTGGAAATAGTTGGTTATTTTCATCTTTTTTACATTCAAACTTATGAGCAATGATGAACATTCAAAGTTTTCTGAAAAATATTACACAAATATGTCATAGGATTTAGTAGTTTGATTCTGCAGGTAATAACTTTAAAAATATTGATTGTTTACCAAAAATACCGGTAAACAAATTGACACGTCTAGTGGGACCCTTTTGTGCAAATTTTTAAGTAAATTCATTTCTTAGAAAGTTTTCATTATGTTGGTGCATTTGTTTTTAGCATGAAAAATTCTTAAAAGCTCGTATGCGTACGCGCTTTAGAAGTGGTAAAGTCCTTCTTGAAATGGCTCGTCCAAACACCAAACATCAAAACACCCCATAATTGCTATTTTGCGGGAAAACTAGAATTACATGACTCAAATATATAAAACATTACAAGTGTCCCGAAATCATAATCAATTGTTATAATACTCCTCTATTCTTGATGAAAAAATGACTGAAAATGACTGAAAAACATGCTAAGAATAACGTAAAATGATCTGTCATTACAACCTCAAACTTAAACTATTGCTTGTCCTCAAGTAACAAAAGAAAAACAAATTTTATTCTTTGAATTTTTTAAGAAAAAGCATACATTTCCAAAGAAGTTGCTCTGATTGTAATCTCGACCGATTTTCAGACTTGACTTACTTACCACTTTACATCCAAACGGGACAGGCTTAGAGAAGATAACTCATACTCTCAACCACACTATTTTCCAGGATACACATATGTATCTCCTAAAGCAGTAGGGCTGGTTGTAACACCCTGGAATTTATATTGAGTTGGTGAATTATGCTAGTTAGAGAAATTCTTGAGTTTAAGATTAAATTGATGTTATGATGCTTAAAATTTATGTTAACTATGAGCGAATAGATTATGATGGTTAATGACGTACTAGGAGGATTAATAAGATGGGGAGGAAAACAAATAAAAAAAATAGCGTAGGAAAGGGAGAGGTGTCAAATAGTAGAAAATAATTAAGTCGGGGAGGGAGAAGTAAAAATAATAGAAAATAGAATAGAAAAAATAATAGTAGGAGACTAGCCCAAATATAAACAGATAATTAACAATCAGAGGTCTCATTATTTACTGGACGTGAAAAAGAATAGAAGAGAGGAGAAGAGGCAGAGAAACCCCAGTACAATAAGGTCAAGCCAAAACCAGATTTTTCAAAGGATTCGAGGTAAGGGGGAGATTATTTGCACTTTAGGGTATCTTAATCTATGATGGGAGGGTTGTATTAAATTTTAATATATTGTTGTTGTTATGGTGTAAATTTGAATGAGATAACGAAGATGAATGAATTAAAAGATGATGTTGAAAGATGAGAATTGAGGGAGAACTAGTTTAGGTTTTGAATTGAGTTTTTAGTCTTAAAAAGAGTGGATAATCCGGTAGGTTAATGAAGAATTAATGTTCTAATGATAGGGTAATAATAGGGTGAAGATTAGGGATGATTTTGGTGAATTTAGAGTAGAAAAACGGAGCCAAGGAGGCTCCCATGGTAGAATATCGCAGAAAAATTTGTAATTTCAACATGTCTGATGCTGTCGAAATCATGAGGCGACTCCAATGATCATGAAGCGATTTTGACAGAAATCTGTAATTTCAGTATGTCTGATATTGTCAAAATCATGAAGCGATTTCACAGATCATGAGTTGATTTTGACAGCAAGTGTCAAAATGTTATGCTGTCAAAACATAAGTTAAAATAAAAGAAGTGATCCTTAGATGAGAGGGGTTTAATTAAGGGTCATGAGAGTAGTTTCATAAGCCATAATGTATCATAATGTATTTAAAATAATACGAGTATCAAGAGTGTTAGAGGAGAATAAAGGTGAAGATAAGAATAATTAGAAAAACAAGAACTATAGCAAACCAAGAATACTAAGACAGAAGTCTAAGGTAGTAGACGACAATAATGATGAACTAATACATGACGATAAGATCTTGAAAACTTAATAAGCTAGTCGCATAGATGGAAACCATTATGTGGGAAATGGAATAGTGAAAGTCGTAAAGAGTGAGAATGAAGGATATAATGTGTCCCTAGAAGTAAAATATGTAGAGGACGTATGTAAGCTAATCAAGGGTACACGTTTTAAATATGATATGAATATGATAGAAATCATGAGTTAGACATGAGTATACGAATATATGACGTTGAATATTGAGGAGTTACTAATGACGTAAGGTGATGATGTAAAATAAAGTGTTATCGTTAAAGATGAATGATGTTAAATGACGTATGACGAAAAATGACGAATGACTATGATGTAAGGATTATATGTAGTTTATGGGTTTTCTAAATGATGTTTTGAGTGTGTCTTCATGCATCATATCACACTGCATAATGACGAATGACGGATGTAAGTTCAGTAACACACATCTGACTTACATCATTATGACGATAGGATCTGGTACCGGCATGCATGTAGGTCTAGGAAGGAAGTATGTTGCATATAAGTCGTAAATAGGCGAAATATGGTATGTGCTAATGATGTGAATGTTTAGTTCGTGTGCAATATGATGTATGTGGTGTTATGACTATATGAAGTGAATGGGTGTAAATTTTATGTAGAATGACTGATGATAAAATGATGATGTAACTATGATGATATAATTTATTTCTCATGTATCCTAATATATGCTATGATGTGAATTCTCACCCCTTGCTATTGTTTGTGTGTTTGGTGTCTGTACTCTTGGGGTACAGATTCGCAGGAAGAGGAGATTTAGCTTTGCGGGACGCTTAAAAGGTGGCAACAGGAATATACCTCCGTAGCTATATTAAGTAGTTGAATAAATGCGTGCTCTGATCTGTAACACTTGGGTTGGGGTTAAACGTCGAATGTCTTTATTTTATGACGTTAAAGAATCATGACTTTTTATGTTATTGATCAACAAATGCTGATGAAGAATTTGATGTCTTTGAATTATGAAGTTTTTATTTAAAGTATTTTCTATTGTTGAGTACGATGCACTATTTATTTATTGTATGACAGATGAATAAATAAGTGTAACATCCTTTTTATCTTAATTTATACTTATTATTAAATAAAAACAACGTTGGGATTTTAGGGTGTTACACTGGTCACGACATTTACCCACTTCAGTCGTCACATGAACGTACCTTGCTATAAATTTGAGACAATTCTAAATAGACAACCAAGATCATACTATATACACACTTTGAGGTCTTTTAGGGTTATAACGTGGCTTAAGGTAAGGTGGGATATCTTTGGAAAAGTAGGCTAACAGAAAAATTTGAAGTTAGATTATCAACCTAAGGATTCCTACTAAACATTGAAGTATTCCAACCTCCCTTCTTTGAATCAAACAAGATGAGTATTGAGTAGAACGAACTATTTATCTTTTCTTTTTCTAGATAAATATACATTTTTGAAGAGACCCGATTTTTTTTATGTTTCTAACTCTTGATCTTTTTTCCCTCTCTATTTTTTTGTGTGTAGACCCATGATAATTTACATTTTTCATTTTTTTCTTTTTGATAAATAAGTATCAAATTTTGCAATATCCCAATTTCGTTGTCACAACATCTAGAGTAAGACATTTTTTGTTTTTATTTTTAATTGCATGCAAATAACCTGAAGTGCCGGTAATATTACTAGGTATGTAGACGAAATTGAGCGCTACTTCCGAACTAGACGTCGATTGAAGTTTGACACTCCGTTAGGATCTAACACTAAGACATAAATGGGTGACAATGATAACAATGACAACCAGCCCCTTAAGAAATTTGTTGTTCCCTCTGATGAGGATCCTCATATGAGCATCGTTCGTTCTGCAATTGCAGCAAATAATTTTGAAGTAAACCCTCTCTACTGCAAATAGTACAACATAACCAATTCTCTTGAAGCCTAACGGATGACCCGAACTTGCACCTTTCTGTCTTCCTGCAATTTGTTAATACACTTAAGAGCGATGGAGTCAATCTGGAAGCCATTCGCCTGCGTTTATTCCCATTCTCCCTTAGGGACAGAGTCATAGCGTTGATGCAATCCCTACCGCCTAATTCCTTTATGACATGGAATGAACTTAAGAAATTGTTCCTCGCTAGATACTTCATGCCGAGCAAAACGGCACAACTTAGGAACCAAACTACTTGTTTCAGGCAGATGGACGATGAATCACTTTTTGAAGCATAAATAAGAAGTTAATGTGAACTTGCCCACCCCACATATTAGAAAAGTGGATGATAATTCACACATTGAATGTGGTTGAAGTCGATAATTTGTATTGTGAAAAATGCATGTTTAGGTGTTTTGGTGCTTAAAAAAAAAAAATTCTGTTAGCAGATCTGAAACCAACACAAGTTAAGTCATGCTGGGGGGTCAACGTTGGTTAACTCATACTGGAGTTCAACACTTGTTAACTCATGTCGAGTATCGAGCGGAAGTTAACTTATTATGGGGTTATTTTTAGAAGTTTAAGGCGGAAATGAACAAAATAGAAAGGAAAAATAATAAAATTCTAGTCAGTAATGATAGACACCATAATCCATGGCACATTAATACATTTGACACTGTGCAATCTATGTAACTTAAGTAACCAATCATAGAATTCAGTGCAATATTGAAACTTCCTATTATACCCCACATGCACATCAACAAAAGCATACCTTAATTAATCAAGAGTAGTGATATGTGTACAACCATTTGTGACAACTTTGATGACAACTTTCATTTTCTCTCTTTTCATTGACCAAAGAGCAATGTATTTGTACAACAAATATCAAACAACCTTTGGGACAATCATTTATCCTCTCTTCTCATTGGATGAAAACATTAGAGAGAGAAAGAAGAAGAAAGAGAATAAAAACACATGTGAGTATGAGAGAGAGGGTTGTTCCAAAAGTTGTTAAAAAATGGTTGTACAAATATCATTCCTCTTGGCCAAAAACAATAGAGAAAGAAAAAGGAAGAGATAGAATAAAAATATAATGTGAATATGAGAGAGAAATTTGTCAAAAAATTGTCATAAAATGATTGTAAAAATATCATTTCTCATTAATCAATCAATAAATTTCAAAAATTTACTTTCTCCATTTCTTTGTTTCTAAAAACCATTATATACATATAAAAAATTATATATATAAAAATAGTCTCTTAACATTAATAATTTCAATAATATTATAAAATGATAAAATAGTTTAAACAAATGATTAAATAGGAAAAAAAAAGTTAGATAAAGGACAATTTATGAATTGTCATTTTATTAAGGGTTAATATATGTTCACCCCTTTAATATTAACAAATTATGGTTTACCCATGTAAAAAATTTTTGTTTAAATTTCAACCATGTTATTTGAAAATTCTTTGGTTTTAGACCTTCGTGATATTAAATTTCAAAATTCAAGGTACTTCCATTTCTTGTAATTTGAGTGAATTTTGATTTTGTACAATCAAAATTCATGAAAGTCTACAACTAAATAATCTTCAAATTAATATTGAAATCTATTTTTTTTTACAGGATTAAGCAGAAACCACTAATTTAACCCTTTTATTAATAATTGACTTGAGAAAACATTATTTATAATTTTATAAGGAATTGTTTAAAAATTTATAAATGGGTAACGGTTCATACTACTACTAATTTAATTAAATTCAAATCAACAAACTTCGAAAACCTGTTTCCTTGATTCTCTCTACATACATGTATCAGATTGAATGCGCATTTGAGTTAAGGTATGTACTGTATGCATCTTATTGTCGATTTATTTACTTAAACCCTTTATTATAGCTCATTTGTAGATTAAGTTAAAGTTTTGTTTGGATCCTCCACATAATCTGGGTTTTCTGGGTTATTATCTATAAAAGTACACCTTTTCAGTTAATTTTTGTAAATTTCGAGAAAAATATGATTTTCAATTTAATCCCATTTTCCTTTTATATATTCTTCATTGCCCATTTTTTAATTTATGCATTGAATTATTGTTTTTCTGCTTTGTTTATACAGAGAATAGTGAGAAATCAGAGGAAGGAGAGTCTGAAAAAGTTATTATTTAAGGTTGTTTCTTTCTTTATTGGGAAAAGAAGGTAATTATCACATTTTTGTTTCTCTTTTTTATGTTTAATAATAATACCTTTTGTTTAGTAGGGTTTATTGGAAATTGAATTTATGCTGTAAAGGTGAATGATAGTTTCTAAATGCGATTATATTCAATTATGTCATTTTCTTAAATTACTATCACCGTCCACGTGTCATTATCGTATTTGGTGTTTGTCAGTGCTTGATATATGATAGTGAAAGAGTAATGTAGGTTGGCTTCTCTCGCTCAAAGATCGAGTCGAGCCATGGATACGAAGAAGGAGAAGCAACAAGGGAATGAAGAATCGTCTACGAAGAAGGAGCGGCATATTGTGACTTGGACTCAAGAGGTACTTGTTTCTTTAATTTTTTTTCCTAAGAATCAAATGTTATTAGGGTTTTTGGATCAAGGATAGACAGAATCGCGATCCAACTCGTAGAATCGTATTTGCAATCTTGCAACCTGCCAAGCCGGAATGTCGCCGGATTTGTAATCTGGTGGGAGCGGCCAAAATCGCCGCGAAAATGTGTCGTAGCTGTGGAATTGGGCGTCTCTGCCGATTCTGTGCGTCTTCCTCACAGTCCGGGTTCACGGGACATAGGTCGCCGTTCAAGCTTGATATTTGGAATTGTAAAATAAAATTTAGAAATCTGCATTTATTAGGACTAGTCTCTGTTTGAGAGATTTGGATCGTATACCATCGATAATTTTCCGCATTCACGGGACAAAGGTGGCCATTCAAGTTTGATATTTGGAATTGTAAAATAAAATTTTGAAATCTGCATTTTTGGGCTGTTTGATCTTAATCGAACGGTCACCGATGTCCCGAGTGCATGAATGCAGGATCCCTGATTGCAGAATCATAGTTCCATTTCGGGTGCTTAGTTCGCATTTTATAGCTTTTCGCCCCTACCAGGAGTGTGTTGTGTGGGGATCAAATGGCCATCTTTCCCCACAAGCTCAAGTACTGTTCAAGCAAATTAGCTTTACCTGTTGTATATTTGTTCATTTTTCCATTGCATTTGATGGTGTCTTACATATTGGTTATATATGTGGGTTTCAGGAGGATGATATACTAAGAGAACAGATTGGAAATCATGGAACTGAAAAGTACTTGCTCCCCTTTCTTATTTTTTCTATTGCCATACTGTTGTTTTTTTGCTCTTCAATTTTTAAAAATTTAACCAAACTGGATTGTTCAACGGTTGAATTGTGAACCATCACAGTCTACAGTTCGGTTATTTGTTCAGTTTGATTGTGGTTTTGTCCTGGTTGAACGGTTTAAGGCAGTTGAACCATGACCACCACGAGGTCTCTCAGGTTTGGTTAAACATTTTCTCTGATGCTTGCCAAGTTATAGGAAATTTTTTATGATATATGCAGTTGGGCAACTATTGCATCCAAATTCAAGGACAAAACTACAAGACAATGTAGAAGAAGGTGAAGTTTTTATATTTTGATTTTTGTGTAGCTGTTGAAGATTTTCATGGCTTCTGCTTTATCGTTACTGTCAATCTTATGCTTAGTAACTAATACAATCTCAGATGGTACACTTATTTGAATGCCAATTTCAAGAAAGGTGGATGGACACCAGACGAAGATATCCTCTTATGTGAGGTATGTTATATCAATGGTTCATATGTTCAAAAGATTAACTTTCATCTATAACAATTTTCATAAGAATTTAACAAGGTTGTTATATAATAACATTGGCTAGAACTTTGAAAACCTGTACTTCATTTTTTTTGCCCCTTCTTTCTCATACCTCTGTGTGGTTGACAAAATCCACCGTTAAACTTGCTAGTATCATGGAGAAGCTATTTATTTCCCATAGCCTTGCCTATTCTCATTTGTAGGTTGTTTATGAGGTGTCAGCTTAGTACTAAAAGTTTGGTCTTGTAATCTTAGGAGACTGAGTACAAATGCCTTCGAGAGCAGTTGTAAAAGGCCTATTAGTGCCACTATAATTAATGGCTAATTTCCCCTTCCTCAATATATAATTTTTAAACCTGATGTGTAGGTTACAACCAAATCAGCGAAACAAACCAAATCTGAGGTGTAGGTTGTCCACAAGGTGTCAATTTAGTGGTAAAAGCTTGGCCTTGTAATCTCATGAGACCGTTCTAATCCCCCTCCCCGGAAACATTTGTAGAATGACCATTACTAGCACCACTGAAACTCACAACCATTGCGAGGTCCCGGGTTTGAATCCGGGTGAAGGCGTCCAGCCTAACAAATTTGGCATTGCCAATTGAGCTAGGCTTTACGGGGACACCATTAATATAACTTTAATTAATGATAATTTCCCCTTCTGCAATTTTTTTTTTAAAAATCAGAGGTTACAACCCAGATGCTTGTATATGTTTACTGCACCAGATAACAGAAACTACATCTGAAAGAAATGTATTTGAATGTGCCCTTTGTGACCTAATTTCTTGATATTGTCTTTGTAGGCTCAGAAAGTATTTGGAAACAGATGGACAGAAATAGCAAAGGTGGTTTCGGGAAGGTAACTCAATATTCATTCCTACCTTCTTGCAAATACTGGATGGCTATTTTGTGAACTGTTAATTCACAATGTAATGCTTTCTATGACAGAACGGATAATGCTGTAAAAAATCGTTTCTCCACACTCCGCAAGAAGAGGGGGAAAAATGACATTGATTCAAATAGCAAGAGGAATATTTCCTCTCAAGGTTATAATACAGATGCAATGTCAGAATCTGCCATGCCAGTTAAAAAAACGAGGTATCGTGCACTTTAAGTATCAAAATACTTAACTTTTTGCAACAAAAAAAAAAGTGTTAACATATTATCCTACTACATAATAGGACGGCCCATATCCTCGATGATGCTAAAAAGATCAACATTGGAGACAGATCACATTTGCGAAATGCAATTTCAATAAATCAGCAGCCAAGAGCACCACTTGCCGAATTAGCTCAACAATCCAATAATGTGAACAATTTTCCAGACAGGCATCATGTTTCCAATGACAAGACCAACAGTTCAGGTAATTGTCTCAATGGAACTTGAATATTGCATTATGATAACCAGGGACAGAAAAGTGGACCTAATTAATATGTTCTGTAAATATAATTTTGGTCATCCTTTGAGCTAATATGATTTTGGTTCATCTTGCTTGTCCAGGCCAAAATAACAAATATGAACTCAAAAAGGATGATCCGAAGATAAGTGCATTGATTCAAATAATTGATTCAGAGAACATGGAAAGAGTATGGAAGGTGAGGATTGATACTTTCTAAACTCCATATTTGAGTCTTCAACATTTTACATGCTTCTCCAAAAAGAGATCTCCCTCAATTGTTTGATGAGCAAAGCCCAAAATTATAAATATTTGTCCTGCTTGTTACAGATTATAATTTTTTTTCTTTTCCTATAATCAATAATTTAGAGATTTTGAAAAAAAGCACAAGCATAAAATTTATGAAATTCATTTAACATTTTTTCATCTTGGCTTAATTCTATGGTACCATACGGTAGCACAACAATCTAATTGGAAAGTATAGGCGTTGTTTGTTTGTAAAATTTGTTGAACATTTTCGACTTCTCTATTTTTGATTCTGAAGAATTCATCTTTCTAACATCTTTTTTTCCAATATTAAAAGTTAATTTTTATCTTAGAAAGCCTATCACAAGCCATTAACCCTTGTTCTTGTGTATATATGAATATGATAGGTGTCATAAGGCACAGATTTCAAGTATCATCTAACACTTGTTTGAATACCGGCCACTTCCAGAGTAACATATAAAATATGATAGGTGTCATAATGCACAGATTTCAAATATCATCTAACATTTGTTTGAATAACAGCCACTTCTAGAGTTTCTGAACCAAACAGATATCATTGGAGAAAAAATTGCAGTTTTACAGCTTGTAAGCCATACTGTCAAGGAGTTTAAGAGTAGTAATGAGAGAGGCCATTCCCGCTTGAGGTAGTTTAAGTTCTTTGTAAATATAACTTATGTGGCCTCTGAAATAATTTCTAATGATTTCTGAATATGTTCTAGGCAAATAAAACCAGACAAAAACTCCCCAGGAAGTTCTGAATACAGTACAGGATTAACTCTGCAGCAAAAGTCAACTTGTACTGGTGATAATTTGGAAAGCGCATTGAATCAGGATACTGGAACTGAAATTCAAGCTGCACAACTTGTGGTTAAAAAAGAAGTATGTGAAGGTGTGAAAGAGGTTCTTTCTACTGGAAAAGTGGAAGAAGGTAAGAATAAGATAATCCCCTTATGTAATTAATAAATCGTAAAAGGAAAATTACAAGAAAATATTAGGGCCGTTTACTTTCTGAAATCATTTTCCGTTTTTTATTTTCTAAAATTTATGTTCATTTTACATTGCTATCATAAATGATGTAGTTAACAATTGTGAGAGAGAATATGAAAGACAAAGCTAGGAAGAATGCATTTTCAAACATAATAAAAACATTGTTTTGGCATTTTCATTTTTTTTTTGAAAATGTTACATCTGTTTTCAAAAATTATAAAGAAAACGATGAGAAAAATATTAGATCTATGTTCTTTTTCTGTATGTTAGTTTAAGTGTAAATGAAAATAGAAAACATAGAAAGTAAGTGAGGCCTAACTTTTGTAAATGATTTGGTTTAGAAACAATTAACCAGTTACTCAGTTGATGTTCAAAGAGTTGATGAAGAATCACCCCTTGACTTAACCACCTAAGCTCAAAGAGTTCCTAAGCTGAAAAATATCAAGACTTAAATGCTTTTCTGTAAGCTAAATGCAGTAACATTTCAATGAATCAGAATTGCTAATAAGATATTTATTCTGTGGCAGATATGATACCAAACTGTGATGAACAGATAATTACCTCGCCAAGAATGGAGTGTTCCCCTCTTCAAGTGACTCCTATTTTCAGATCCTTCGCCGAAGGAATTCCAACCCCAGAATTTACAGACAGTGTAAGTTACCCATGCACTTGGGATTAAACAATTTGAAGTAATATGACATATTAGGGATACCAATGAGCTTGTTACGACATAGACTAGTTAGAAGTATGTTAGGTTTGGAACTAACGAGTTAGTTAGAGAAGTTATTAGTTAATTGGGTGGTTAGGTTTATCTTGTGTATATAGGGAGTTTATGGTGTTAAGAGGGTATCTGATCATTGTAAACTTTGTGAATAGAGTAGTGACTCTAATGTAAAAAGGGGAATCCTATGGATGAGTGTTTTCTCTCCTCTCTTCCCTATTTTCTTAATACAATTGTCCTTTATATTCCATTCAATTCTTGGGTTCCTAAATATTATTCCGATCTGCCGGATCCTCGAGAGAGCGCCAGCTCTACAAGAAATGGATGACATGTGGGCCAAGAAGGTGGAGTTGCTGGATTTTACAGGGACAAATCCTCTTGGGTGGATCACAAAAGCTGAAAGGTTCTGTGAGTAGCAAGAAATTCATGGGTTCGGTCAGCTGCAATGGGCATTCATGAGAATGGAGGGAGAAGCCATGTGTTGGTGTAAGGAGGACTTGGATTTAGTGCGGGGAATCATTTTCCACAGACCTGATATAAAGATTAGGGAATCAAGAACCAGAAAGGTCAAGAATGGAGTAACAGACACTGATGAAGAAGCTATAGCAGTAAAAGAAGCAAATCTGTTGTTTAATGCAAGTGGGTTGCATGGAGAAGATCAAACCAACAAACTAAATGGTAAAAAATGAAGAGAAGTGGCAGCGTGACAGTGAGAATACTGGTTCTTGGTCTCAAAAGACTCTAGTCAACCTTGTGTCTTTGTTTGAACTGTTAAATCAAGAATCGTACACAGAATACAAGGAGATCCAAACCCCTCCACCAAAACAATTAGACGTTATTCAGCTTGAGGTGGACTTACACACACCACTGACAATAGTCGAGCCACCACCTCTACAGGAGCCTCCAGATGCTAATCATTTGGCATCGGACCTGAAACATCCATAGGTGCTTGCTGGCAAGTCATGAATGACAACCATTGGGTTTTCGTTGAAGAAATCATTAGGGGCACACACATTAGTATATCCAACCTTGTGGAAGGCGATGAATAGAGAGTTGAAAAGGGCCTTTGGTATGTTGGGTTCATGGCTAAGTCTAATAGGTCTGGCCCAAATGGCTAAGTCTAATAGTCTAATAGTAAGCCAATTGTTCAAAAAAGATGGATTTTTGCTATCCCAATTCAAGGACTAATCCAAGGAAGAGGGTGGGGAGAACCTGACTTGAGTGCAGGAATTCCTTGTCCTTTGTTGTTGCAATCTATGCAGTAGCAACACTTCTGATCGAATGTGTGTCCGGTATCCGACACGTGTCAGTGTCCGACACCGACACGACAGTGACACATGTAATTACATTTAATTGTCATATTTTCAAATGATTGTTGGTGTTGATGTGTCACTGTCATGTCCGGTGTCCGTGTTTCATAGTTTGCAATCTACCATATGCATGATGTCCCCGTTCCGGTTCCTTCCGATTTGCTTTCCGCTGTTTTCTGCAAGCTTCTCAGTTGTGTTCGCTTTCCACTTTGTGTGCTCCTTAGGTGGGTGTGCCCTCCCTGGTACAAGCCCCTCTGACACATGTATCCTCGTCGTTGTCGCGCTACCTTCGGGTGACGCTTATGAAACATCTCAAACTGAAAGGCAAGAGACCTTGACAAGAGTGGTAAATGTCATGAGGAGTATAATCTGTGGATGGAGCTGAAAATGGCCCGTGGGATATAATAGGAAAACAAAGAGGGTACTGGTTCTGCTATATTCTTTCTATACAAAGATCTGCTCAGAGAGGGTTAATATTAAGTGATTTTTTCAGACTTCTGGAAATTATAGAAGATATGGCAGTTGGAACTGAGAATATCTTAGTGGCCCAATTGTTTGCAACCGATGCAGCATAATCATGTTATTTTTCTGATGCAATACTAAGATGACTTATATTTGCAGATTGTAGATAAAAAATAATGTGGGCTGAAATGCATTTTCTCCCCTATTTTTACTGATTTACGATTTTGGTTCCCCAGTTTTAAAATGTCTGATTTTTTGTCCACTTATTTATTGAGGCTGAATTTTAAAGTGAAAAATTACCTAGAGCTTTGTCTTGCATCAAATTATTAACTTTTGTCATATAAATTAATGCATATTTGGATGAATGGAAAATATTGGTAAGTGAAAACCCACCTAGACAGTATCATGTCATCAATTCAGTTGCCACATAAGTATCTCACTTGTCCCATTATAAAAAAACCAACCCAAAATGCATAGGTGAAGAAAATATTTGACATTTTTAAAATTGAGGGACCAAAATCATGGATTTAAAAATAGGGGGACCAAAATAAAAAAATGAGACAAAATAGAGGGACCAAAACTGCATGTATCATGATAGTCAAATAATGGTAGCATTGTGTATTTGCATCACTAGTGTAGTTGATTAAACCTTAATACGTAGAAACCATTTTTCCATTCAATCCAGCACCGGTGCATTAGAGTTATTCACACCTTTGTTTTAAGTGTGTTTTGTAATAAAAAAAAACTGTATTGTTTTGTTTGTTAGGCACTAGGATATATCAAAGTTTGACAGTATACTAACCATTTTTTAGCACTTTCTTTCAGGAAAAGAGCTTCCTAAGGAAAACACTGGGAGTGGAGTCTCCATCTATCAGTACCAATGTCAACCCATACAAACCGCCACCGTGCGTAAGAGCCCTTCAATATAATCCGTGATTTATCTGACATACAAATATTCATATGACGTTCTGCTTTCTGAATCCTTTGCTCCACCCTTGGCAATTCGGCTTTCAGAGTTTTTCTTAATTTTAAAGGAGGTGTGGTGAAGTAAGACCGCTTCAGTATAATCCATGATTCATTTGACATACAAATATTCATATGACGATCCCGTTTCTGAATCCTTTGTTCCATCCTTGGCATTTCGGCTTTCAGAGTTTTTCTTAATTTTTTAAGGTGTACGGAAATTCCAAGTGTAGAATGAGCTACCTCTAGACCAAGGAAGTACTTCAAAGTTCCTAAATCCTTGATTAATTGGAATTCATGAAGAGAGTCTTCTGCCAATAACATCATCAAAGTTTTCCTGTTTTGAGAATGATTGCAATTCTGCCTTAAGTTTTGAAAGGCACATGCTTCCCATAGAATGTTATGATACATTCTTTTAGCATCACCCCTTTCACTCAAAATTACTTTTTTGATACTTGCACAAAGTATTGGTGTGCTTAGTGTGTCGTCCTATAGTTTGCCATTTTTTTTTTTGTACAAAGTCTTCTGTCTGTAGAATCATTAGCATCCTGATTGTGTGTGTGTGTGCGTGCGTAAATTTTGTGCTTATCCTATTAACTTTGAATATGGATGTCTGTAGAATCCTTAGCATCCTGATTGTGCATGTGTGCATAAATTTTGCGCTTATCCTATTAACTTTGAATATAGAGAGAAAAAAGAGTTCAAGGATAAGCAGTACCAACTTGTATTCTTATTTGATTTTTTGGGTGTGCATAGATTGTGTAATAAACATTTTTCCCTCTTTTGGGTTTGATGTACTGAAACCTAACTATTAGAGTGTGGAAATGCATTTTGGTTTTGGTGTGTACATTTTCTTTATTTTACAAGCCCCCGCTTAATATAGAGAATTCTTCAAACAAGGAAAAGTGGAACTGAGAACTTTCTCAATGTACTCAGCACAAAACCAAACAAATAGCCTCTGTATCTACGTGGCACTGACACATCATATCGATGACATGTTTGGTGTCTGATATTCAGCTACTTTCATATTCTTAAATTAGTACTCATATCAGTGTCGTAGTGTCGTATCTAGTGTTTAGTGTTTATGACGATGTCTTAGATGAGAAATCCAAAGGATAGAGCAAACATCACTCAGAAGTCAGAGGAAGCTAATGTAAATGAAAAGAAAAACTTAAGAACATACGGGGAATGCAAAATTATTTACTTACAGAGTATACATGACACCTCTTAGTACTCTGACCTGGCAGAAGCATAGAAGCATGGTCTGTTTGCCATGTTGTATTGTGTACTGTTTTCTGTTTTGAAGAAGAATTCTAGGCAACTGCATTCTTATTTGGTGGTGGTGGAATACAAGAGAGAAGCACATAATGATTACTTGGCCAAAAGTAATTGTGAAAAGTGAGAGGGAACACCTTACAAAATAAAGTGCTTACCTTTGCTGTTAACTTAGCCCACAAAATACTCACTTTTTGACCAACAATTTCCACTCAATCAAATCGAACTCACTTTCACTAAATACTTTTGCTTGTAAAAACTATAGTTCAATTCTAAATGTCTAGTGAAATATTTTTGTAATGCAACTGTAAGAAATTCTCATGCTAGAGCAAGAGAAAGTTTTTATGTAGTTTTTCCAAAGAAAAACAACTACAGGGAGATTAAATGTGAGAGTAGACTTTCATATCATAAAAAAAAACAAAAGGAGAATTTGCTAGTGGTCAAATAATAATAATAAATTCATAAAAATGCTGGTAGAAATTCTTGTATAGTTTTTAACATTTTTTTGTTGGTTAAAAAAGTGTATGTAATAAAAGAGTGAGTGTAAGAGAGTGTTGAAAAGAGAGTCCCTAGGATTTTTAACATTTTTTTGTTGGTTAAAAAAGTGTATGTTAACTAACATGAATTTTATGGGACATATTAATTTAAACTAATAAAAAAATGTATGTTAGAGAGTGTTACTTATATTATTATTTCTCTTTAGAGAATCATGATGACAACACTGTTTTAAAGGAATGGCTCATAAAAATAAAATTAAAGAGCAATTTATTTTTTTACCATTGATTTTATTATTGTTTGTCTACACTCTCTTGAATCTTTCCCTCCCATCATTTTCTCTTCCAACTTAAGTTCATAGACTCATATAAGCTAATCACACTGTTGCTTTGCTTGCCTGAAGATTTTGAAAGCTATAAACAGGAAGATTCTAAATGGTGGCTACCAGCTTTAAGAGTGCTTCTTGGAACAACGGGGTGTGTGTACCTGCAGGCACTTCGACGCTCAAGTCAGTAGAGATCAGAGAATGAAGGTTTGGAGAGAGGATAGATTCTACCTTGGGGACTGTTACGAGTCCCCTATATATAGAGGTGGGTGGCTGCAGAGCCGTTGTAATGGCACACGTGTATCCGGCGGTTACGAAATCACGGGAAGTGTAACTGCCAGAGAGAGATTCACGGGAACATGGGAAGAGACGTTGCAGTCTGTTTGAACTGGTCTCATTTGCTCCGTGCACCCCCTTGCGGGGAATGGGTGTTACGAGTAAATATTGCCAAACGCGGTGTTTGGGCTTAAATAGTTGTTGGGCCTAAAGTCTGATTGACCGATCCAGAACAGTAGCCCCCCAATTTGTTGCTCTTGATGAAGAGTGATGACTTAAGGCGGGGCGAGGCCATTGCTCGTGGAAGTACGATGAAGGTTGCTTGTTTATTCGGCAAGTCAATAAGGCTAGAAGTGAGCCCGTCTTTATGCTGAAGCTTCCTTTGTCGGTCATGTCATCGCCCTGGCAAGGTGAGCGTATGAGATGACATGCTCGCCACACCCTAGGTACATGTGTTTTATGACCAGATAAGTTCGTCAACTGAGCAGCTTGTGCTCGACATATAGGAGTTCGCTGAGTCGTGATCAGATGAAAGATTCCCTCGTCAGGAAGTTGGTCGTTTGTCATTCAGCAATAAATGCCCATATCTCGAGGGAAAGATTGAGGAGACATGACCTTTGGTTTCTAGATGACACGTGTAAAGGCTACTATGGTACTCGAGTACCTAATGCCTGAAGAGTGTTCTTGGTTTGTGTTTCCAAGGTATCATCAGAACCGTTGTTTTAATCTTAATGTTTCAGGAATCGCTATCGTTGATCAGGACCGTCGGATGCATGATTAGATTTGATCTAGACCGTGATGGAGTGACAAGTTGTAGGTGAACGACCGTACCAAATTCTAACTGTATGACTCTGAAAGGTTGTGAAACAGGTATAAGTAGTTTCAAACGCTTGTTTGGAATACTTTCTTCACTTCACTTTTTAGAAACTCAGAATTTTTCTAAAAGTTTTTCCAGAGACGAGACATTCTGATCCTTCATTTTCAACTCCGAGTCCAGTTCTTCCTCTATCATAACAGGTATTTGTTCCGCCACATCTTTTCCTCTGTCTTCATGCTTGATTTCTTTAGTTTTTTTTTTAAGAAACCGTAGAAGTGCATGTTTTAGGATAGATGTTACTCCGACATGGTGGTTGTTGCTGTTTGTAAGGAGTTTTTAGGCGTTTGTTGTTTGTTTTCTATGTTTTGAGAGAAAATGTTGGCAGGATGTAGTGTGATTCACTTAGGGTTACGCCTAGTTGCTGACGTGTATGGTCATCGTCTATATTGGCCTTGTCTGTCTTGTTTGGATTGCTGCTTTGTCGATAGAGTTTTTATGAGGAACACTCTTTTGCAATAGTCAAACCTGTTGGTTTGAAGGAGAGACGGGCGTGATCCTTGGATTTATCTTCCTTCGCTTTTTCCTTTCAAGTTTGATTATGGCAAGCAATTCTAACAAGGACAATGACGTTGTGAATGACCTTTTCTGTGTAGGGAAGAAGCCTTTGAAGGCGGTTTCGCTTTTCTCGTCTAATGGAGCGGCAAAAATCCCGCATTGCTTGATTGGGAGGAGAGAAGATTGGGAAGTCAACCTCCCTAATACCTCGGATAGAATCTGTTCGAGATTTTCTGCGAATCGTATTCCCATGTATGAGGCTTTTTTTCCAAGAGATGGGTTTTAGACTCCCATTTTCTTCTTTCCAAGTAAGCGTGTTTGAGTGGATGGAATTGTGTCCTTCACAATTACGCCCGGACTCCTTCGCCTTTCTGATGGCCTTTGAACTGGTGCGTCAATTCTTGTGCCTTTCCCCTACCAAAGACCTGTTTTTCACCATTTTCGCCGCTTAGCAGGCGACAGGTAAAGATGGCGGACAAAACTGGGTGTCTTTTCGCCAACGCAAGAAGCTGTTTGAGGCGTTTACCAGTGAGACCACAAGATTCCAAGAGAGGTTCTTCTTGGTTAGGCAACGAACTGAGGTGGCGTTGAGTAATGGAGTGTCCCCATGAGGATGTAGGGGTAATATTGGCACGTATTCCTCGTTTCCATTTCCACTGGAGTCAGAATCACTTTAAGCACGAACCCAATATGTTTAGGTATAGTTATGCGGACCTGACTGAGCGGGAAAAAACGAGTTACTCTCGGATTCTGGAGTTCGTGCGCTCTTTCTCGCCGTTGAGGGTGGTAACTGAGGACGGTAACTTTGTGTTAGATTCGCGAGGGAATCAAGTTACTGTGCCCTGCGTGATTGACACCCATTCTTTGGTGCTTTCGAATGATCCGATGGAACTCCTTGGTAGACCTTTATTACTTTCTTGTATTTGTCGAGCTCTTCGTTTTCACACCTTTTGCTTAATGAACAATTTGTGTTCTTTTGTGCAGGAAAGATGTCTCACATTCATTCCCTAGTGAACAAGGCCAACCAGAAAGTTACCGGCCAGAGTAGCAGCAACCGGAGAAGGGAGGAGCGCCGAGAAAGGATCACCGATGCTTGGTTTCATGTCCGTGTTCATGATGAACCTGAGGAAGAGGATGAAATTCCTCTCAAGAAAAAGAAAACTGCCCAAGTGGACACATGCAAACAAGTTCAGGCCCAAGTTCCAGTTCCCCTGAGGAGTCTCCCTCATGCTGACGAAGGTCTGTTCTAGCTTCCTAACGTGTGGTCTGAGCCTCATAGATTTGGTTCTCATTCTTCCCTTTACTTGAGTGATCCCGAGTTGAAGGTGATCCAGGATTTGGAGGTTGCTGGTCGAACTTAGGTGATGACCAAAGGCATAATCAGTGCGATGATGGCCTTATAAATTCCCGAGGTTGTGAACAACTCTTCAACTGAAGGGGTGGTGCGTTCTGGTGCTCTGGCGCGGGAGAAGGAAGAAATGGCCAAAAAGGTGTCTACGCTGGAGGCTGAGTTGGCGGCCGCAAAGAAGGCTGCGTCTGAGAAAGACAAGAAGCTTGCTTTCCTGGAGAAGAAAGCAGACTCAGCGGCCCGACTCTACAATGAGTTGAAAGAAGTCCACGCCAAGTTCGCCGCGGAGAAGAAAGGTCTTGAGGATGCCTCAGAGATGTTGCCCTTCCAGGTGAGGATGAGACCGAGGATACTGCTGTTTTGGCTCGTCTTGCATTGATATACAGGATCGAGGAGCTGGAGAGGAATCTGGTGGGCGCAGCTCATCACGGTTTTGATAAGCGGTTGACCAGCTTAAAGTGATGAATCCCAATGTGGTGTTCCGTGTGGATGGGCTCCACTTTCTGAAGTAAGTTGAGAATGGGAAGATTGTGTCTCCACGTGATGATGACAACCATGTTGGAAACGCCTAGGCCTATACGACCTTGTAATTTTCAAACTTTCTTTGATTGCGATCGGCCTTCGTGCAGCTGACATTGTGCACCCTTCGTGGTTATCACTTCTTGCTTTATTTATTTGCTCGTTTTCTCTTATCACACTTGTTTCGAAAATGTTTGTTTTATTTTCAAGTATGACGTTCGAACCGAGTGCTCGTTGTGTGAGGCTTCTATACTGTTTGAAGTATTTTGAGAGCGAACTGTTAGCCTTGTATGTTTTTGTTGGAGTAAGCCCTAATAGCCAATCTATATTGATTGGGTTTGACTTTGTATCATGATATTGATATAAATATATATTGTGAATATATAAATAATAAGACATTTCTTTATTGATTTTGTTTTGTTTC
>Ga0315915_1000610_pt1 | contig 38296 bp, 20 predicted proteins | sample MpolbnodulesMG_FD_207738 | JGI IMG/M metagenome (GOLD analysis project Ga0315915, IMG submission 207738) | Medicago polymorpha root nodule microbial communities from Los Angeles, California, United States - branched nodules | ecosystem: Host-associated > Plants > Roots > Nodule | place: USA...
TTACTTAAAAACTCTTTAAATTAATAATTATTAATTTATCGATAAATTAATAACTCTCTAAATTAATAAATTTCTCCGGTCCTGACATTATTAATTTATAGAGTTTCTACCGTACGTTTAATTGGTTCATGAATATAACAAGTTGTTACGACTTATTAACCATTAGTTGAATGTAATTAACCATATTTTCTAATGTCACTAATTCAAATGTAATTTTATCTATTTTGATAAAAAAAAAAATCGATCTATTAATCATTTTATAGTGTTCAAATTTACATAAAAATCGTGGTTAATGACATCCAAAACCATTAACTATGTATTCAAATGATTAATAGATCTATTTTTTTACCATGATTTTAGTGTAAATTTGTCTCCACATAAATTTGATTAATAGATCTATTTTGTTGTGATGAATAGTGATTTATGAATATCATGTGTTGCATTCAAATTTACACAAAAGTCATGATATTCATTAACCATGTATTGCATTCAAATTTAAACAAAAATCATGGTTAATGACATTCAAAATCATGGTTTTTTAAATCATAAAGTCACCAATGTACTAAAAGAAAAGTACAATATTGGAGTGGCCAAGCCAAAACCCAATAAAACCAGAAGAAGAAAAAAAAGAGTAAAGAAAAAGAACAAGTATCCTCCTAAGAAGTTTACCACTTCAAAGAGAGAGCATCAAAACTACCAAAAGTGGTACAAAGACCACTTCTACTGAGTGCTACCAGTAAAGTCTAGCTATTCAACACTTGGTATGACACAAACAGGTACTACTAATCCAAGAAACACAAACTAGTCTAGCAACAGAACTAGCAGTACATAAGAAAAAGTCAAAATATCAATCCAACAACTAAGATAGATTCAACAACCACCCAAAATAACAGAAACCGAATCCAAGTATGAACAGCAACTGCAGAATACAGAACTGTCAACATGATCGTCATAAATATTTGGGATTGCTTTTGATAACTCCCGTTTTTGAACTGGTTTCTTTACGCTCACTTCTTGTGCTTTGAACACCTGCAATGCTAGGATGAGCTGTGTTTGCATCTTTGGAAGTGATGACCGGTTGAGAATCAGGGACCATGGTGAGAGTTATTTTCTCAGCTGGGCGTGTGGAGACTACTGGACTCCTGAACAATTTTCAAAAGCTGTGTTGTTATCCATACCCTGAGATTCTGGTCTATCCTTATTTCTTTCAATATCAGCAATGTTTTCAACATCAATTGACACATTTTTAGGTTGCAACTCCTTTTATTCCTCTGCAATAATGGGAACACTTTGTAATACATTGCAATTGCTTACTGCAAAAGGTATCTCTGGTTGAAGATTTGATAAGTTAGTATTAGTGGTATCTACCAAATCAACTAACTCAATAGAGTTTTCTACTGTTGCAGCAGCCTCATTATTACTGTTACTAATTTCCTTTGCTGTTCTGTAACATGTTCTCTTGGATACTCTCGCTATTGGCAATTATCTTACCATTGGAAGTTTGTAGAGTTGCAACCTCAGTTTGTGTGTCCTTAGCCAAGCTAGACTTAGAGTGTTGCAAGTTAACATTTGAAATACTTCAGTAACAGGGATATTGGCTTCTATATTCTTGTCAAGTTGTCTCGGATTTTGGTCTGAGACTAACTGTTGCTTTTCCATAGTTACAGCACCTCTACTATCCTCAGTTTCCTTATTCAAAATAGCCAAATTTTCTAATAGAACTTGCCCTTTTCAAGGTTGCTGGTGTGGCGCTGCTTACCATCTTTAGACAAGTTTGAAATTTTATTGGCAATCTTATTACACAATTAACCTACAATTGCTGCAGACTAACGACTATTTTTCGTACTCAATTCCCACATTGAAGGCATGACCTTCCCTTTCCACTAACACAGTATTGTAGATTTTGCCCGACAGGTCTATATCAATCAAAACTCTGACATAGTGACCAAATAGCCTAGCCTTTGGGGAATCATCTAAAGCTAGTGGTATTCCCAACCCCGACGCAATTTCAAACAAAAGGATTGGCAGCTAATATTCTTGGGGCAAGTCTAATAACCAGAGTTAATTGTGTTCATTTGATGATTAACTAGATCGCGCTTCCGTGCTTCCCACAGGTCAATGATCAGCGCAATAAATTAAAAGTAGTTTAAATTTGAAATTACGTCATTTTTCTAACTAAATCAAAATATCATGTAGCCTTTATGTATATACGGCCGTGATAAAGGTGCGTAGAACAGTGCACATATCTATGTCTAGATGTAGCTTTTATGTATAGGGTGAGAACAAAATCATTGTTTTCTTATCTATGCTAACAAAATCTTTTTGGTTGCAACTTCAGTGTCTTGATGTATAGCCTTTTTTGTTAACTTGAAATATTGTCTTTTTCTAACTAAAGTCAAAGTCTAGCATGTAACTTTTATGTATAGGGTGACGATAAAGGTGCATAAAACAGTGCACATATCTATGCCTAGATGTAGCCTTTATGTATAGGGTACCAACAAAATCATTGTTTTCTTGTCTAGGCTAACAAAATCTTTTTATTGTTGCTTAAGAATGCATCATAAGATTTGGTAATAATTAGATCTTTTGTTACTCTATCCGTCCCATAATAACCAAGTCATTTGCAAAAAAATATTGTCCAAGAAAAATTGACCCATTTCACTTTTTAATACAATATTAATTACTTTTTTTTCAATCATAACACAAATTAATACTACTTTCACCACTCTCAATTCAATATATTCTACTTTGCATTTATGATAAAGAAGAATGCACCAATAGTTGATAAGGACACTCAAACTCATTTTTCTCTCTCTTTCACTTATACACTTTTTCTTAATAAGTGTGAAATGAGGCAAGAGTTCAGTTAAATTGGACGGAGGGAGTATTAGTAATTGCAACTTCTATGTCTAGATGTATAGTCTTTTCTGTTAACTTCAAATATTATCATTTTCCTAACTAAAGCCAAAGCCTACAATGTAGCATTTATGTATAGAATGACGATAAAGGTGCATAGAACAATGCACTTATCTATGTTCAAGATATAGTCTTTTATGTATAATTACAACTTCTATGCCTAGAATGTAGTTTTTATGTATAGGGTGGCAACGAAATCTTTTTATTGTTGCTTAAGAATGCATCATAAGATTTGATAATAATTAGATTTCATAATGATTTTGACGTAGAAGAAAGCATGCAATATTGAACCAATTGAACCAATGAATAGAGGTAGCTTCATAGAAGAAACTATGATACAAATGTCATGGTTTGATTGTTGGATATCATTAATGGGTAAAAATATCACATTGCCTTGCATTTTGACACCAATGTGAGGGCATTTTAGTAAAAAACCATAACCAAACCTAGAGTTTGCTTGCAACATTTTCTTACATTTGTATATAATTTGATTATACCCATTAACCGATTCATTGAATGTGATTTACCATGCATTTAAATTGCGTAAACTATTAATTATGTAAAAAATAACACAACTCTTGTTTTTGTACGTCATGAGTAGAAGTGTTAAAAGTTTTATTTGTGTCCATCGATCACAATATTTATAAGCATTTAGTATGATGGGAAGAAAACAATCCTAAACAAACTCGTGCACACTACACAATATACTTTGCAACAAAGCTTGGAACCAAACTATATATCATTATTAAGTTTCCAATAAATTAACACCAGATGGAAGATACTATCAATATCAAGGTGAATATAATTCATAACAATACATAAACTCTTGTCAATCAGATAACCGATAACAAAGAAGGCCGCTTTATACCATCAGAGTTCATCCTGCACATCAAAAGAAAATATTTCTTTAGTTCAAATATAAAGATGTTAAAGATTATATATCAATCACAATCATTTCTATCCTCAAGAAGTAGCCCGAGTGGTTGAGCTCGGACACCCAAATGAATTTGAGATGAAAGTCTAGAGTTCGGACCTAGTCTACTAACATAATACACTAATAACTAACATTTGTTTATAAAAGAAAATCACAATCACTTCTTCCCCTCTTAAACTAATGTTATGACTTGAAAAGTTATAATTGAAAGTTTTTTTTTTTGACCATATTTGGAAATTGATCACCAAAATGACACCTCTATATCTGTTATCCTACTAATCGTCAGAAAGAATAAACAATGAAGAAATCACGACTTACATGATAATCATCCATGTAATCGCGGCGATGCTGCACATAAAAAGGAAAACGAGTGTAAGTGGTCACTCACAAGTCACAAACATGTAATAGTTCAGAGAACTGAATGACTGCATGTAAGGCTTAACTCAAAGTGACACGTTTCTAATGACATTATTAGCTATGTTGGTTTACTTCCACACATATTTTATCAATAGAGGATACGTAAAAGGCATACTCATAAATAAACAATATTAGCACAGTATCTTCTATCTACTAGAACATGGCTTCTATTCCATTCTAGTATCTGTGCTATTTGTCATGTCTTCAAAAAGGGAGCGAATGTTCATTACAAAGCAAAAGATTAAAATATTGAACGTATGCATGTATGATACAAACCTTTCTATATCTGTCTCTATGTCTGTCACGGTGTCGATCATAGCCTCTCTCTTTTCTCCGCCTTTCACCGTCTTCTCTTGCTCTTTGAGCCTCCTGCACAAATAATTAAGAGTTTAGATTCCGTAAAAGAATCAAGGTTCTCAAGAAAGAAAGATAATGGAAGGAAATAGCGTATGTTCATGTACCTCCTCTTCTTGGGCTTTTCTTACTTTCTCTGCTTCCTCAAAAGCCTCTTTTTCAATCTGAGATGCCACAAAATAAAGGTCAGTTTAACACATGCCCTAAGAGAAGACACATGTAGGACAGTAGGAGAATTGAATACACATCTTTATGACTAGATGGACATTTTTTCGAGGCAAATCAAATATCACTTCAATAAGGCTTAATTAAGGCAATACAAAAGTTAACATTAGATAATATACATATTTTTAAATACTTAAATTATATTGTATAAAACCTGCGAAAAATCAATACATGCTCTCCCATATACAAAATACCAGTTGTTGTTTAATAAGTAACCCAATTGCCACTTACAAGTCAAATATTGAGCTAAATCAAATGCAAGTCAAAGCAAAAAACTCACCTCCCTGTTCGCAAACACTTCATCAACAACTTGTTTTGCATATTCAGGATCATCACAAATCAAAATGTTGTCAAATACTGAACCACCTTTAACCTGAACCAAAATATATGCATTGATTTTATTAACTATTATCATGCATTCAGCCTAATAGCTCAGCACGTTGTAGAGAAAAGGAACGATATGTAGCATAACATACAAGTCATCACTGGATTTGGAAATGTACAATTATTATACCTGCCAAACTTCTATGCCGACATATTTGATAGGCTTAAGCACATAAAGATCGGGGTCATCTTCAAACTCTGAAACAGGGAGAATTGATATTTTTAAGCATTTACAAGTGTGAATGGAAGTCTGAAATACATACTAAATTATGACAAAGAACAAGACATAAATTTGAACATACCTGGATTATCTATCCATGGAGTTTTCCATTTCCCTTTGTAGTTAGGATTCTTGATTTTCTGTCAACATAGAGAAGAGTAAGAGATGATAGTTGATGAAAGGAAACTGAAAGAATATAGAAAAACTAATTCTTCAAGAATATAGTTGATGATCAACAAACCTTTCGTTTCCATGGTCCTTTGTATGCCGGATTTGGTATCTTCGGCCGCTTCCATATTCCATCTTCGTCTTCATCCCAACTATCAGGCTAATTCAGAGGAAGAAAATGTGTAAGATTTTTTTATTTTTTTTTTTGAAAAAAATATCCTCCTACATTTCTCTATTTAGAAGTCATCATATCAGAAAATTCATTTGTAGAATCATTTGTAGATCCACTCTTATACTCAACTAACCTCTTTAGCCTTTGGATCAGGAATTTCTGCTGGGATTGAATCATATCCCTGCAATACCAATGAATAAATAAATGAGTTTTCCATACAAATGGACTAAACAACCATCCTCTTGTTCGTTTATCATTAGGGAAAGAATAGAAATTTGAATACCTCAGGTTTGACAGCATTAGGGTCTTCAATGTATTCTCTGTCTTCCCAGTCTGCAGGCTGCGAGTAGGGAGAAATTTTAATTCAAAATACAAGTTATATAAAAGAAAGTACACCTCAACAGTGGGACCTAAATGTTATAAGGTAAATCACTTAATGGAAAAACAGGAAATCTTAACTGAGTTATATAATCATGTTGTAAGACTCTTAGGCTACGTTTGGCCAGACTTATTTTGGCATTAAAAGTTACTTTAAAATTAAAGCTAAACGTAAGTGTTTTAGAAAAAAGGCTAAATTTGTTTGGTAATTATTGTTACTTTTAGATTAAAAGTTCTTTTGATAGAATTTGAGTTAAATAAGAAACAAATAGATGAATTATTAAAGGTCTCATACTTGACTAGAAAAACTCCTCTCAACTACTTTTTGAAAAGTTCCTTATATCTAACTTTTATACATAAAAGATAAGGTCATCTTTTAATTAAGATCTTCTATAAAACACTGTTTGGCTTAACTTTTTTTAATGAGAAGAAAAGTAAAAAAATAAGCCAGATCAAAAGTAGCTTTAGAGTTAGCTCATCAAAAGCATCATGTTATGCTAAAGGACAATGTTAGAAGTTCACTACTGAGTGAAACGGATCAGAGTAAAACCTTTTTTGCCTTGAGATCTTTGATTTTCCGTGGAGGGAGAATATCCCAATCTGTATACAAGCTTCCGGAATCTCGCTCTCTATTATCAACCAGAACACTGTATGTAGCATCTGGCCTGAGAATGAATGTGTAGAAATGAGTTAACTTGTCAGTTTCACACTGCAGGTCCTTCTTTACCGGGTAATTTTGACCTTGGTAAGAGACTATGACATGGAGCTTCTTTGTGTCTGTTCCACATAAATCTGGTCCAAACATTACACTGTAGAGAATTTGTCAGTGTGACATTCTTTTCTGTTGAAAAGTATAAAATGTGGACAAAGAAGAAAAACGCTTGTTTGTAAAAATGATGCAAGGTGAATTAAAATACCATGTTACAAAAAGGGTCAAGCAAAACAATAAAAAGAGAAGAAGAACAGCATGGATATGGAAGAGAAAAACAATAAGAGTCTGTATTCCATTAGTTTAGTTAGCTTTTGAACGTCACTAATACAAACGAGGACATAAAGAAAAATTGATTAATATTAAAGTAGAGGCCATTTTGTGAGGTTGCAGATGAACTATTTGTGCACGTTATAAAATTCAAGAATCAAAAACTACGTGAAGAAAATGGAATAAGCAACACACCTATATGGCGTATCCCCACCAAATTTCTTTTGATTAACAAATCCAGAGAGGAGCTTCATGTAACCTCCACCACACTCAATCTCTTGTTCAAATTTTATAGAATACTGGAAGACTAGTGTTCTGTTCTTGTTGCTGAATTCTGGTATCTTTGCAGAGATCGCAAAGTGTTTGGCATCATTAGATGTTTGGATACCTACAGCAAGATCACACAAAAATCACTAAATGTTACAACAGCAACCAAATTCCTATTACTACCATTTTGTACTCCCACTGTATTTCACTAATTTGCATTTACTACACAAGCCTCCCTTTTACAATAAAATTACAAGAAATTCCCTCATACATATTTTTTACATGCCAAAACAAACTAACTAACTCCAAAATATTGTCACGCCTAATAGATTAGCAAACTGAATCATTAGCTTTAGGACACTTCGAGGTTAAATGTCTTTCCTAGAAAGGAACAGAAACATGCATTCACTTAAGGTATTAAATTGTGATCGTGGCCGCGGTTGTAAATATACGAAAAACCTTGACTTACGAGCTACAATTGCAGTTGCAGACCCCGCAATTTAAAACTTAGCATTCATATAAACCTTGAGGTCATTAATGCAAATGTCTATCGTTAACTTTGTGTTGTTCAAAGGTCTAATAGTAACATATAAAAATCCATTTCACATTTCATTCATAGCAAGAGCACATTGAAGTTAAATAGATGGCATAAAATGAATAACTAAGTCAACAAGTACCTTTATCATCTGGATCTCCAGCCCATTTCCCAGCCGTGTGCTTGAACGAACCGGCTTTGCCTTCGCTACTTTTCCAGTCTGATCTTACCCAACGACTTCGCCATCCATCTTTTCAAAATCCAACACATTAATATCATATGATCAATGAAAAAATTCAAAATAAAAAAACAACAAAAAATTATATAAGCAGAATTGAAGACCACCACACATCACTTTTTTTTGTTTGATATGCTAACTTGCTTAGTGCTATATGTCTTTTATTCTTTTTTAGTTACTAATACTATAATTTCACTAAAATATTTATAAAAAAAAACACCATTCTTATAATCAGAATCAACTAGAAACATTTTGTTAGTGTAAAAAAGTTTTACACAAGTATTCAATTAATGAAATAATCGAATTTAATTGCATACCAATTAACTTCTAAAAGTAATAGAAAAAAAAATTCAACTCAAGTAAAAAAGAATAGAAATTTAAACATACGTGGCTCACTAACTAGTAGAAAAAAAATAATCAAACAAATAACTTATTTACTTTCATCAATTATTTAACTAACTAACTAATTAACAACTAACCAAATTTAACTAACTTTTCACTTTATATTTTAACAGTTGGAACTAAAATTTCAGCAACAAAAAAGCATAGATAAAATAATTACCTTCAAAACGCTCTTCGAAGATGACTTCAGAAAGTGAAACTTGTAGTAGCAACAAACAGAATAACACAAACATCTTCAGTTCAGTTGAAGCATTTTCCGCCATTTGCGGAATAAGCAATTTTTTTTGTTCTATGACACTGCTACTTCCAGTTACAGAATTGAGTTTACTTATAGAAACCCAAACCAGTTCTTTGTCCCTAGACTTTGTGTTAATTACTTTTGCGCCACCATGCTAAAATATTCTCGGTGAAACTTTACTAGACAAAGTACTAAATTCAATATTAGTCAAAAAAAAAAACTAGATTCAATATTGGATAATATACTTCTTTAAAAAAATATTGGATAATATAATTATTACTCTATAGTCTATTCATACCATAAGCTAAAAAATAATAAACTATATTAATCATAATTGAATTGAACTTGGACCCCTTGCATAAGGTTTTGTGTTGGAATATTGTGGATGAAAATATATGTTTTGAATAAGAGGTCTTCATTAAAACTGACCAACATATATCTCCACGTAAAATTATCTTCGATCAAAGTCGGTGAGCACTTCTCAAAAATAACATGCTTATAAAAAATATAAAATAAAATAAAATATTTAAAAAATGTATGATTAAAAACTTTTTATGAAAAAAATTACTTTCGTCATGTCAATTTTTAAATTCTACTTTTTTTATTGCAAACATTTACACATTAATCAGAATATTTGTTAATGAAAAGTATTAATTTATGTCAATTAAACACTCCAGTTAGTATACATTTATATTTAACTCTAGTTAGTATACATTTATATTTAAGTCTTGCGTATGAGTTAAATATCTAATTTTTACGTATGAGTTAAAATTTGCTTATAATTTGTCACGAAGGAAATAACTTTAAACATCGCTGGAAACTTCATGCTTCTAACATGAATAAAACAAACACTCCACGAGAAACATGATGTTGACCTTAATAATTTTTTCTTGCTGCTTTGGGCGTGTTCTGTACGGGGTAAAGAATTTTGATGCTGATCAATGATCATCGTTGAAGACTTGAAAAACATATTAAATGGTTTTGAAATTGTCCAATAGATGGCCAATTTTGACGTAGCAATGGCCAATGGAATCATTTCATTCTTGTTTTTCTGTGTAATTAATTTAATTTTTGGTTGTATGAAAGAGATAGGAAGTCAAAGTCTTCGTGACCTTCCAAAAAGGATCAAACCAAACTAGAAGGCAAGGGAAGAAAAATCCAATTTATGGTTAATCTGTTTCCATACACCTTCGGGGACGACTTGAATGGTCAATGACTCCAAGTCCACTATCTTTGTGTGCCTTTAATCTCCCACTTGACGTACCCTACCCTACCACCAATGATCATGAAAATTTTACCATTTAACTCTCCTTTACAAACTATGCCCATTTTATTTTGAATATGTTTATCAATTCTCCAAAATACACCTTTTTTACCCTCTTAATCCTAGTAGTCATTAAATAATTACGCTTAGTACAACTAATGACGTGACCAACATGTCATGGCTATTGACTGTCACGTATTCTTTAACATGTTTATGGATTGTAAGGTGGATTTACAGCATATATCCATATGCAGTAGCATTGGCTGAACATGTGGTCACTCCTTCAATGTGCAGTTCTTTGTCAAATGTGAGGCCTTACCATGCTAGGCTCGTGCCCAAAAGCCGTAGTGTGATATTTGTACGCCAAATGGTGCCATATTGAACCAAGGCTCAAGAGCTTGAACGAGAAACTGGGAACTCAATGCAGCTAACGTTTGGTGGTAGCAAGACTACTTTGGTTCAACATTATTCTCAACATAAAGATTGTGTGGTAATGGAGACATCATGTTGTAAACGTCAAATGGTGTAAAAAAAATCCATCGAAGATATTTTGGTGATGCTTTACCTAGAACGTGTGCTCGCTTCATTATTGGTAGACATTTAAGTTAGTTGTCTATGCAGAAGGGGGCCTGCAAGTCTGCTACTTCTCTGTATGGTTAATAGAGGAGATGTTACCCGAGTGGTGGAATACGCAAGTTAATGTTATACTATTACGAATCATATTGTTAGGTGACTATTTAAAAAAGTATAGGTTAATGAGGCTATATTGGCCTGCAACACAGAGATGCTCGAATTGACTAGCAATTAATTCGTTTGCAATTTATTTAACTCAGTTCAAATATAAGTTTGTCCATCACAGGCTACTTTGAATAGACTGGGACAGCTGAAATTAACAACTCCAAACAAAGTAGAAGAGAGAAAAATGATAGAGATTATACAACTAGATAGAGATAAAGACGAGCATAAGCGAACAAAAAATATTGGCAAAATAAGAAAACAAACAACAACGAGAATAAATTAATGATAAAGAAAGGAGGGGGTGAAAACAGAGATAAAAGACCATTTAGCAATATTGCTTCTTACTTGATATTCACCCGACAGACCGTGATAACAATACATGTTGAAACCACGATAAAAGGAGAAGTAAAAATTCACAGTGGAGAGAAAATAAGAGATCATAAGGAATTGAAAAATATTTTGTTTTTAAGAAAGAGAGCCGGTTTGAGAGTCAGCAGCGCCCCCTTCCTCTCGCGGCTTAGGGTTTCCTAGATCCCCTAGAGCCGCCGCCTCCACTACTTTGGTAGTGATCCGTCAGCATATATGTTGTTGTTTGGTCACTGTAATAGACACCTTTCCCTTGTTTTTCTTCTTTCGTTCTTGTAAACTCCTTTACCTATTCGGACCATTTTCATCACTGTGATGTTGTAGTTATTGTTTGTGTTTGTTGTTCTCACCTCCACCCATACCTCCCTCCACGGAATCTCTCTTCCTCATTTCGTTTTTGGTCATCTAAAAGCCGGATCTAGTACATCAGAACTTCCCCTTTTGTCACCCCCTGTTTTAAATATTGTGGTTTTAGTTGTTTGTTGTTTTACTAGCTTTCATAGTTTTTTCTGCTAGATCTACTATTTTCAATTCAATCTGTTGCTTGGCTTCATCTTTATCCCTTAGTTTTGGATCTGGATTCGTTTAAAAGAACCAATTGGTTGCTGGTTGTAAGTGAGCTGGGTTTCCTGCCTAACATCAATTTTGCAGGTTTCTCAAAGAGTTGTGGAGTGCAATCTTTATGGTGAAGGCTGCTTATTTTTTTGAAAGAGATGTGTGGAATCCAACCTTGATTGTGCAGGTTCAAAGTTAGATGCTAGTCCAAGGCTTGATTCTAAGACTTTCACTTTGTGTTGGTGTTGTATCTCCTTAGCTTCCAGTGGTGTTCTGTTTTGTTGTTCTTTATTTCAATGTTCTGTTTAGGATGTGGTACTGTAATGGGTCTTTGCTGCCCTCTGGTGGATATTCATTCTTAGCTAAGGCTTTGTAACCATGATATGTTAGATGTTTAAGTCAGGAGCAAATCATGTGCTTAAGAGATGTATTTGTTAGATTTTGCAGTAATTCTGTACTTTACCCCAATAGTGGGAAGTTTTCTACACATGGTGAAATCACTAGCTTTTATGCTATCATTGAATGAAATATACTCTTTTCGACCAAAAAAAAAAACAAATTGAAAAATGAACAAAATGCTAGTTCAAAATATGTCGACACGGCAACTCAATAAGTTGGTAGAGTCCATGACAAATAGATATAAGAGGATGAGAGGTTCAGATGGCTAGGCATTAGGTTTATACTGGTTTCATAACAACTTGATAATGTCTTGACAGATTAGTAGCAAAATGACAATTGAGTTGGGGAGCCACTTATCATGCGTGGAGACTAAACATTACTGGCAAATCATGGCACAGACAAAGGAAACAAATGTTTCACCATGATAAGAAAACTAATGGGGGAGATAAGGAGAGGAGTGACAATCACATGGTTTGAACCCTAACATAACAATAATTAAACTAACATTTGTCATTCAACGAAGAAACACAAAACAAAACACGACATCACTGATCAAGTTATCATTCATACAGACTACATGTAATTGAAACATTACAGATGAAGTTATACCCTCACATAACATGAAACAAGACAATCAAGCATAGTACGATTCATGAGCATACACTAAGAAGTGAGGACAGCGATAAGACCTTAAGATTCTATAATCGTAAATCTAACACAATTTTTATTGACATGAAAAATGGGAGCACAAAATGCTAAGTTATGTGATGCCAATACTAACAAAAGTAAAATACAACTCAAGCTGGCACATCCCCAGCCAAACACACTTCTGGGATTTAGAAGGGCGAGGAAACAAAGTTCAATTTTAGAAGCAAACAAGTGGAGCAAAAAATGTCTTAGAGTTGGATGATTCTACACTACTTTATGATAAAGAAAATAAAAATTTTACAGCTAGCCTCATGAATTCCACTACTTTGCCTGAGGATGAGATGCAATGAAGTCAATTGCAAGATTAACAGAGTTGATCTTGTCTGCTTCATTATCAGGAATCTCAAACCCAAACTCTTCCTCAAGAGCCATCACAATCTCTACAGCATCCAAACTATCCAATCCAAGGTCATTCTGGAAATGAGCACTCGGGGTAACCTGACAAATGGAAAGAAGCACAGGCTCCATGTTAACAAGAGAGCATAAGCTAAAATTAAAATAGTACACAATTGCTGGCAGAGGGATTTGAATTCTCCAAAATGACACACACACTTCAAACAGTAAAGTGTAAGGTTATTTAACAGTTGTGCAAGTTTACACTATAGCCCTGTTTGGATTGGTTTATTTGTATACCAGCATATAAACTTGTGAGACTAATTGGGAGAGGTTATTTAAACAGCTTACGACATGTCCATCAGCTGTTTTTAACTTCTTTTCTAAGCTCTCTAGGATAGCTTATGAAAACAGCTAATACTTAAGCACTTATATGATAATCAATTAATTAAGCTGTAACTTGTAAGTTTATCCAAACAAAGCCTTAATCCTCAAAAATGAAGTATTCACTCAAGAGAGATCTGACCCTTGGCAGTGATAATTTCATCACAAACAGTAGTGTTTATTTTGATGAAAGATTCTAGCATAGAATGCACCTCATATAACTAAAACAATGTTATTGTCGGTTGCTATATGATGTCTACAAACAAGTGTAGCTTAAAAATGATACTTGAGAATTGAGGGTAATTCTTACATGGATACAACTATACAAGAACTTTAGAAAAAATCTACCAGCACAACCAATCAAATCCAAGGATTATATATATTTTTGCACTGCATTTTACTGGTGCTTTTAGCTTCATATAAGAATTCCTCATTGATGGCATCGTAAAGTGGCTAGCAACATTAAAGGAAGGTCATGAGTCTGTTTGATTTATTTGAGCTCATCTACTCACGTAAGCATTCGAACATTGTTCGGGAGAGCTTATGGAAACAACCAATAACACGTCCATAAGCTAGTTTATTTCCTTAAGGTATCCAAAGTAGCTTATGAAGTGTTTGGATTGGCTTATTTGAGCTTATATACCGACATAAGTTTTGAGAGACTTGAGAGAGCTTGTGAAAACAGCTTATGACAATTTTCATAAGCTTTTTTCAACTTATTTTCATAAGTTCTCCAATATAGCTTATAAAAATAGCTTATAGCATATACAAAAATAATTTAACTTTATTTTACCTTTCGCTATATAAGTAGCTTATGTAAGCTTGTACATATGCACTTATCATGCTATGCTATAAGCTGTTTATCCAAACACGCTCTATAACTTATATGAAAACAATGTAATTCACTTTATCATTAGTTATAGGAATAAACAATTATGCTATTAGTGCTTGATTAATCCGTTGATCCAAACATTACCTAATTATCGGAAATAAATATTTTGCAAAATAAGTTAAAATAAATCAAGAAATAATGGCAAATAAACCGGCAGTGTTAGCAGCTAAACCTAACAATAAGATCATGTTAATGATGAATGAAACAATAATTAGGAGATTGAAAAGAAACGAATGATAATAGTAGAAGAGTGAATATACCTTAGAAGGATCAGCTTTCTGGAAGTTTTTGACGCAAGAAACGACGCGATCTGTGACCTCAGATTTGTCGAGAAACGTACCCCTAACCTCTTCGCTGAAACGACGAAGGAAGAAATTGGGAAGAAGACGGAAAGGAGACTGGTGATTCAGTGGACGAGAATCAACCTGCACTCTCAAGTAATTGATCAAAGGTAAACCGGTTCTTCTCGCCGCCATTGTTGTTGATATCAGAAACCTCACTCTTCTCTCTCTCTGCTTACAGCACCACGCGATGAATGAAATGAATAGTGGTGAAGTTAGATGAAATGAAACCTTGGTTCTAATATTGGGCTTTATGGGTTTTACCCGTTAGTCCAAAGCCCAACTGTAAGCTTGTGTTTGTGAAGATGCATACGTTGCTTATGTCAACTCCATAATCTAGGATATGGTGTATTAACGTGAATTTAATTCAAATATATCTACCTTTTTGTCAAAAAAATATATTAATATATGTACTTTATAAAGAAGGAGAAATAACCAACAATGTATTGGTCCAAGTTGCAAGGGATTTGGACCCCTAAAGAATGTAGTCAAGACTTCGATTTTTGACTCATGTGTATGGAAAAAAAATGCAGTTGGGAGGAGAAAACTCACCTTATATCTTCCACAGGTTCTCGATGGAGATTAGTCACTGCTAAATAGCAGTGGAAACTTCATACCAACACCATGATAAAAAAACATAACGGCGCTACCAATCCAAAAATAAAAAATCAAAATCTAAGAGTAGTCACTCATAAGTATGTTAGCGGTTAATTACTCAAAAAAAAGTATGCTAGCGGTTAAGTATTTCATTGATAGAAATCGTAGGAAAAACTGTTAGATTTAGTTTTAATCTAAGACCAAACTAAAAAAATAATAATATTATCAATGTAAAGCGATCATACATGTATTCAATTATATTTTACCATTATATCACTTGGTTCGTCCCCAAACCATATATTGAAAGAGATCAGTTACGATATCATTTGTAACGTCCTAGTCTATTTTTAAGATTGTCGATTGACCCTAGTGTGTTTTGTCATCATTCACACACTTTAGAGGAATTTCCTAAAAAGTCACCCATCCAATAATTGCTCTAAGTCAAGCACACTTAACTATGAAATTATTCTCTTATGGATTATCGAAAATAATATGCATCTTGTTGACATTGGTAATATCAATCGATCATTATAAACCTTCCTTAAATTGTATAGTCTCGTACTTACACGGTTTCAAGATCTCTCTCATTCTGATGTGATTTGGTTCACTCATGTGCCGCTTTCCTAATAACATGCCAAAAGACACTCATTATATATGTCGTGCTCACCGTCAATCACTTATCTCCCTCGTCAGCCTCAAGTGTCACTCTTTCGACCATATTTTTGACTTGGTGCATCTCCTGCAATGTTTTATCTAACTTGATGGACCACATTATATGCATTTTGATTTCAATTGACTGTGATTACATTTCAAGGATCTAACTTGGTGGATTCAAATAGATTTTTATTTACAGGTCGGTTATTGTTACTTTCATTAAAAAAAATCGTTATTTTCATCATACACTCTGAGTACATATGTTATTCTACCAATTTGTATGGCCAATGCTTGATAAAAGAAATAGTATTTCAATCATGAGGTTAAAAATAGTGGTCATTTAACTGATAATCATATTCATAATTTTATGATTACTATCATCATCCATTTGATTTCTAAAAGATTGCTTGCAAAGTGGTGTTAGTAATAGTGAGGGATTTTTTGGACAGTATTTTGTGATGACTATTTGTTTGCCGAAAATCTTTTCGAATTTGGCCACAAAATAATTTATTCTTGTAACGTTTGACTTAGCTCGAATTTAATCTTTCATCCAACAACATTGGTAATACATTTTGACCGTGGAAACTATTGTTTGATGTGGTTGTTAATTTGTTGGAGAGAGATTGTAGTTCACTCATTTTTGGTCAACATTCAGACATGGATCTTTGGTCCAAAGTTCTAAACCAAGTATGGAATATCCATAACTTCATGGTAAGTTACATGACGATAAGAGGTAACTCTACTTGGTCTAAACTTCCACCATGAGTCCTCAAAATGAACGTTGATGATGCACATTCAGCTACTAATGGCTCTTCAACCTCATGTATGCCAGACCATAATGGAAAATTTGTGCGATGGTTTTATTGCAAGTGTGTTCCATTGGCTCCAATTTTGCCGAAACTCGGACTCTTCATAGTTGAATTTTACTAGCTCATGATAAAAGATTCAAGAAAATCATATTTGAGATCGATACACTCTCTCTTTTTATATGGTCATGAAAGGTCATACTACTGGTACCCTTTGATATTGATGCTTAATGGAATCCTTGTTTTGCTCCACAAGGGAGATTGGACCAGTTCAGTTTGTTTCTCTCCTATAGAGACAAATCAATGTTACCCAAATGTAAATAAATCATTATTGCTTTTACAAAGAAAAATGTAAACGATATAATTTTAAAAAGATGTATACAATTAAATCCATATATTTTAAAAAATATTTTTTTCAACAAGTTATTTACAAATTTAAAATTAAGATGTAAATATAACTATTCTAAAAAAAATGTAAATATACCGATAAAACAAGTAGGAGCATATTACTTATATTTGATAAATCAAAGAGTGGTTTTGTTTGGTAAGTACCAAGTCCACTATGATGGAGTAAAAGATAGTGAATACATTTGATATGTTGGGGTATGGACTTAAATTTGTAATACTTTTCTTTTCTACATTTGGCATGTCTGGGTTTTGCTACTATATATATCTCTTTCAAACAAACAAAAAAAAATTACAGAATAGTTTCAAGTTATTAAATTTGACATTTTGCTTAAAAAAAAAAAAAAAACTGTATAAATTCTATCACTACTACATGTCCTTGATTTCATTAATAATTTCTACCATTTTCTAGCTATATTATTATTTAATTCCTCTTTTTCATTAATATTATTACTTTCTAAATATTCACAAATTTTCTTGTAGTTTGAAGTTTTAAACTTTTCTTTGAGAGAATTTGCCTACCTTTGATTACTCTTGTACATACACTTTTTTATGGCTATAAATAAGGCATTTTGCAAATCCTAAAACATCACAAAATAGAGAATTCTAATGGAGTTTCATAGAGATACTCATATACACACTGAAAAGTGTCATGGAAGTAAGCATGATAAAAAAGGTGTTATGAACTTATGATGATGTTAATGATTATGTTAGTTGCAACACTCCATCTTAAGAGTCTGCATAAATTCAGTCGGAAGGAGTCGGTATTCCAAAATGTGAACCACAGTGTGATTTTCCTTCCAAAAAAAAAACCAGTGTGATTTTGATTGTGACAAACGCAAGGCAAAAGATATTGATGCCTGTGTGTGAAAGAATGTATGAAACATTGCATTGGAAAAGAGTATTGTTAACTTGTGCCTTAAGGAACCTAAAAAGAGTAATTTTGCATTGGAAAAAAATATTTTCACTTTTAAGAAATTGAATGTCTATTGATACGTATAATGAGTTCGTTGACATGTGCCCTTTAGACACAGGTTAACATTTGCCATAAATATATTTGAATTCATAATGCCTATTTTGTATTTTTTTTATTTTTTTACACTATCAACGGTTAATTCCTAGATTGGTTGCATGCATGTCATTGTTATTAAGACACTATCAACGGGTAAAAATACTTTGGCCAGAAATCAAACCAATCGATAGTCTAATCAAGATCTTTATTTTTATCTTTATGAGTGGGAATCAAACTCAATAGTCAATACTCTAGAATTTACAACCATAGCACACATTGCGCAAAAACTATCTGTAATGGATTTGGACAATCAGTTTTATAATCGGACATGCATTAAATCTGATGATGTTAGTAAATTAATCTAAAAATGATTAATTTGACCTTTGGTATTGACTCTAAAGGAGTAAATTCAAGACGAAATAAAGACATTTTTTTTAGGTGCAAATATAGAGCTTGTATTTGAATTGATTTGTTACATAAAACTTCATGGTTCAACGACATAATTGTTTTTCTTTTCAACGGGCCAATATTAAAATTTGATTTCGCATCATTATCAATCTCCTTCTCTTCTTTACATGTAATTTGTTTTTACTTGAGCTAAGTTCAGGGTGGATAGAGTCACATCATATATTGGTCAAAGTATCAAAATTGTTTTGACTAACAAGGATGCAGGATATGTTGTCAAAGATAATTCAATTTTTTTTATGTTTAAATTGGTTTATATCATTTTGGTTCATACATCATTGTCAGCCAAAACAATTTTTTTTTTAGGGAAAAAAATATTTGTTAGCCAAAACAATTGTGTTGTTAATGACCAATTTTAACACTTAAATAAAAATGTTGTTTTATAAAAAAATATATCTATATATTATATTATTACACGTGTCGAAAATAGGTTATTTTATAGTAAAAACTTAATCATAATGATAATTTAATAGATTTTGATAATATGATTCCTTTTTTAACCAAAATAATATGATTGTTAAAAGTTGAAATGTGATAATTATGGCATGAATGATAACGAGCTTAAAACGTTCAAAAGTTGATTTCTAAACGCCTCGACTGTATTGTAGAGCAGCAGCAATGTTGGTTCTGTTCCTCTGTATCTTCCTCTTGTTACTCTTCTTATTCAAATTCGCCACTGCCTATGGTATTTTCACTCACTTTTTTAATCTCTTTCTTTTTATTATTTTTTGGATGCTTATTGTTGTTTTGATTCATTTATTAGGTGATTTCACTTTGATGTCAAAGAAGAAACCAAAACATCAACTGATTGAAGATAAGGTTGAATTTCTCATGCTATTGCTATTGATACCATAATGAAATGAAATGATTCAGTTCTTATGTATGTTATTTGTTTCATTTCTTTCCAGGTTTTTTGGATTACTGGTGCCAGTCGTGGAATTGGTATAACTATAACTATACTCTTTTATTCAATTCATTTCACACTTATATTTCCATAGGATTATTTATATTTCACAATTTAATTCAAATTCACCCACAATGAAATCACTTTGTTAAGTGAATCAATCAATCAAAGTAATTAACTTTCCATGAATTTAGTTAGAGACTAGTAAAGCAACCTGATTTTGAATGACGTCTGATAACTTGGTCCTTCTGTTAACTTGTAAGGAGTAGTTTGACAATGAGCGATACAATTCAAAAACTAATTTGCTAGTACGTGATATAATTTAGGGACTAATTTCATAGTAAATTAGATGCAAATTATCAAAAGGACCAACTTGATCGACTTAATTCAAATTTAGAGTCACTTTTGTTTTTTCGCAAATTTCAGGGGGTTAAGTGCTGGACCCCTACCATTTTAGAGGCAAAATTAGTGATTTATTCAATTTGATTAACCCTTAGGTTCCCTGCTTTATTTTTCTGTTAATGATCATCTTCCAACAAGTGTTTTTGATCAAATTAATCGTGCCATGCCATCTAATTCCAGTTTTTGAATCTACTGTTTATTTCATTTTATTTTATTTGATTCTAGGGCTTTTTTGTGCTTAAACTATTCTCTACTAATGATTCCTTTGCAAAGCCAGAAAATTTTCCCTAATTGATCAATGAATGTATATGAAGGGGAAATTCTAGCTCAACAACTTGCAAGTTTAGGGGCCAAGTTAATACTATCTGCAAGGGATGAAGCTGACCTAAACCGAGTAAAGTCACAGCTAAAAGGTACGATAAATCTGTTACTCATTCATGTCTCTGAACAGATATGGACACTTGCCTTATCCATTAATGTGTGATTTGCATACCACCAGGTAAGCATGCTGACGAGGCCAAGATTTTACCATTGGATTTAACATCTGGTGAAGACTCTCTTAGGAAGGTTGTCGATGAAGCAGAATCCCTTTTCCCAGATTCTGGGGTTGATTATATGATTCATAATGCTGCTTATGAGCGTCCTGTAAGTGGTTGATTGCTTTATCTAATGGTTATATTGCACATATCAGAATTTGCATGGAAAACAAAACCTACATACACTTGTTATATTAGAAGACACACCTATAAATGTAAAACAAGAGGGGCCAAATGGACTTATTATGTCCTCTTTTTGAGATACTATGTGTGTGTGTGTGTGTGTCATTTGTTTATATCTGTAGGCTTATATATTTTTCTGTCAGTGTTTAGTTACAATTCTAAAATAGTGAAATAACTTTAGACGCATTTTGATTGGCGTGCTTGCATGCTGGTGTATTTGTAGCATATTAGCAATTACATTTACTAATTGAACACTAGAATCAAGAAAGTGCCATGACATGCTTGCACATTTACACGCCATAATGATATAAGGATGATGATTTGTGAGGGTTGCTGAAATTTCTCTTTAATAATAATGTTAACTATTCTTTATTCTTTATGTTTTACATACTTCTTTAATTAAACATATTATGAAAATAGTTATTTTGTTTTGCAGAAATCATCCGTCTTAGATGTAACCGAGCAGAGTCTCAAGGTATTTCATGAATGTGACTCTTGTTTTTGCTGATTAATTACCAAAGCTTTAAAAAATGTTCCCCTCCCCGCTTTTAGTTTTCTTTCAAAACATTGAAAGCAGTCTTCTGAAATTCTGCATTACTCTTTTTCTCCTGATTAGGCAACATTTGATGTCAATGTTTTTGGGACAATAACTCTTACAAGGCTCTTGACACCTTTCATGTTGAGGAGGGGCAAAGGTCATTTTGTGGTGGTACATGGGTTATTCTTTGATAATCTCTTATTTTGTTTATGGAATCTGCGTAGCAAAATTATTTTAAGTGGTTAGAAAATACATCATGATCGTGGAGCTTGCAGCAAGATGTCTGTGACTCATGCAAGGAAAAAGTATCTTTTCAATTACACTTTATACATGAACGGACAATCAAAATTTTAAATGTTCGGATATAATATATTATGTCTTGTGTGCCATAGCTTCTGACCATGCTAATTCAATAACTCATATGTGTATTGTTGGAGTTCATTAGATATTTCTCTGAAGTTTTAACCCCATTTCCTGTTTCTAAATGTATAATATTTTGTTCCATGTTTACTATCAGATGAGTAGTGCAGCAGGAAAGACACCTGCCCCAGGTCAGGCTGTATACTCAGCTTCAAAATATGCACTAAATGGGTACTTCCATTCCTTGCGTTCAGAGGTATAAAGATAGTTTTTATTATCTTTGATGTTGTTTTAGTAGTGTTGTGAATTCGGACCCAAATTTCACACCAATACAAACTATGATGTGTGGAGCAAGTATCAATGGCAACCAACAACCAAAAATTAACCACAAGCAACAACAACAAGTGCATAGCAAAACCACAATCCAACCAAGAAATAAACAAGATAAAGAGAGTAAAGAAAAGATAACACACCAAAGATTGTTGACCCAGTTCGGTCCAACTTGACCTAATCTGGGGGAGAGATTGATCTCTCCAATCCACTATCAATGAGTTCTTACAAGGAGATACAAATGGGTTACAAGAAATTAGCTTCAACAAGCTCACAATGAACAACCCTAATTTCTACCCATTTTTTCCCAATCTCACTAATGAACAAGACACTCATGAATTTTCACTCTCCCAAGGTGTTTACAATTGTTTCCCAACCCATGAATCTTCCCCAAAAGGCACCAACCCTTTTCCCAAGAGCCCCCTCTTTTGGTTCTCCAAGATTCACATCTTAAAGCTTTGAACTCACCCAAAGACCATCAACCTTTAGTATCTAAAACCCTAAAAGTTCCCTCATTTGGTTTCCATGAGATTCACCAAGCTCTCCCAACAAATGGGTCAAAGAATGCTTAAATAGCATGACAGATCTGTGAAAATCGCGCCACGATTTATGCGTACGACCCAAGGTACGACAACCTTATCCAGAAATCGTGTCACGCCTATACACAATCGTGCCACGATTTGCCTTCAGCAGAAACCATCCATTCTGCCAGGAAAATCGCGCCACGCCTCCCAAAATCGTGTCACGATTTTGAGCTTTCACAGCATCACAATTTTGAGTCATTTCTCAACAAGTAGATGTTGTTTTATTCTAATTATTATCATACAGTACATATCATGCATCACCCTATCTTTTTATGGTTGCAGCTCTGTCAGAAAGGAATCCAGGTAACTGTTGTCTGTCCCGGTCCCATAGAAACAGCAAATAACTCTGGATCGCAGGTTCCATCTGAGGTATGCACCTTTGCCAACTAATCATCCATTGTTAGTGTAAAGAAAGACAGCACTTGAGTCTGTCTGTTTTAACTCTACTTTGTTTCCACCATGCAAGTATCTTCATTAACTTCTTATCCACTGAGATTGCTAAATCAAGATACACGACAATTTTCAAAGTTTATGTATACTGCATGTTTTGAAGGTTGAGAGTGCTAAATCAATATACATCTCTGTTTTCTAAGTTTATGTTTACATGTTTTACAATAATGAAGATATTTGTTGTCATTGTATTTTTTAGCCATAGTTGATGTGTATAGTTTTACTTCACATTTTTTCTTTTGAAATAGCAGGTATGCACAGGATTATTATTTTAAACTATGAATATGACTTTCTAATCTAATCTCATGTTTGCTAAATGAAAACAACTAAGAATATTCATATGCAAGTGCAACAATAACAAAAGGTCTTTTTCCACTATGTGGATTCAGGCTGCATGAATCAAACTATGTCATAACGTCTTGTCATAAATCATATTTGTTGATAAACCATTTAACTTAAATTTTAAACCATTCTTAATGTTCTGGCCCATAGTTTTTCTTGACCTCCCTCTTAACTATTGGTAAACCCTTCATATGATCTGCGCTTCTTATCGGGACTTCTATAAGTCCACACATGTAAATAACCGTTTTTTATAATAGGTATTATTCAACTTTCTCTTTACTGCAATCATTTGTAGTCCTATCTTGTCTTCTGTCTTGAAACATGGTCAAAAGTCTGAATAAAAATGAATTATACTCCTCAAGCAAGGTCTTAGACCTGGAGTTTACAGTATAAACTTTCCCTTTATGTTCTAGCTTGTTCGTTAGCATATTCCACTTGAATGTGTGTCATGCAGTGTTTTTGCTGATTGCATCATCTGAACTATTGAAGTTTGTTCTCTCCCTTTTAAAATTATGCTTGACAGAAGCGTGTGTCGGCGGAGAAGTGTGTTGAGCTGACGATTATTGCTGCAACTCATGGCTTAAAGGAAGCTTGGATATCATATCAGGTAAAAACATTAGTATTAAGCAATTAGAAATTTATTTCTGTTAGAATACTGCACCAGTTTTCAACTTTGTTGCATCTTAGCATTTGGCTTCACATGATAGATAGACTATTTGGAACACATATACACGCTTTATGGTGAGCATATTATTGTTGATTATTTCAGTTAGCATGAATTATAACGTCCAGCTTGCAACTTACGTCGTTAGTACTCAACTGAACTTTTTTCGTTTGCAGCCTGTGCTTGCTGTCATGTATCTTGTTCAATACATGCCAACTATTGGTTATTGGCTCATGGACAAGGTATTGTTTTCCATCTTTTATATGCATTCTGTCAGTATTTATGACGACATTTGATTTTCGTTACAATACTAATTAACGACTTTATATAAATGACTGGTAGGTTGGTAAAAATCGAGTGGAGGCTGCTAAAGAGAAGGGAAACGCATATTCTTTGAGCCTACTATTTGGGAAAAAGAAGGCAGTGTGATGCCTATAGATGCATGTTTTTCTTTTAAAAATTATCAAATACAATTTTCTTGGTGGTTATTTTATCAAACTAGTAACACCTTTTTTAACAAATGACAAATCAAAGCATTTACAAGATACAGTTTATAATTGAACAATAAAGGGTAATATGGCACTATAAATTTCCTGCCAACTAAGAGCCAGACCTTGCATTTGCTTAAGTTGAATTCCAAAGGGGCAAAATGCGATCTTCTCTATTAACAATGACGTTTTAAAAAAGAGAATCAATTTTAGTAGGTGATTGTTCTATAAGCTTCTCAAATTGCTCAACCGATTGGATTTTAACTTCCGATCAACATTTTTTGTAAGTAAACCCGATCGGGTTGTAACTCTTGATTTTTTATTTTTTTTTAAACATGAGCAACTTGAGAGACTTATCGAGCAATCATCATTTTGATATGAATGAAAAACCTATAGAATTGTGAACATGAGGTGATTGATGTCTGTCAAATGAAATAATTATCTTCTTCGGATAATATTTATTCTTTTGTAATCATTTTATAACAAACCATTTGTATGCATTTTATTTTTCACAAATAGCACGACTAATAAATTCTAATGCTACATCTACATGTAGAACAATGGTTATATAAGGAAGACTCAACCCTAATAACAAGTATCGAAGTTCAGGGCCGGCCCTACGCATAGGCCGGAGGTGCGATGGCCTAGGGCCCATGCCGTTAGGGGGCCCTTAAATTTTTTTATGGACGGGGGTGTATATAGAAATATTTGGTTTTTGGGGGGTTTATATAGTAATATTCATCAAAAGGCCCGAAATATTGACATGATAAAGGGATGGGCTCAAGTCTGTTAATGTTTTAGGCCCTTTTGGCCAGATTTGCTATATATACCCTCGTGTAAAACAAAAATTTCTCTATACACCCTCCCAATAACTTTTTTCTTCTTCTTAATAATGTGCCAAAAGTTTACTATCGAAGAAATTGACGATATATTTTTGGTCCCTTTGTTTCTAATAATGTGCCTCACTAATATTTTAAAATATTGGAGATATTTATTATCCAAGAAATTGGGATAATTTTCATAACAAAACAAATTATATTTTAGTTGAAAATGAGCCTACAAAATTAATCTTAATCTTGTCTTTCTGAGGTTCCAAAAAAATAAATTATAATGTCAAATTTCTAAAATTGATTGAAAGGATTGCAAAATTGAATTTGACATTGCAAGATCATACGAGACGCATTCATGATCATGAATTCGATATGAGACGCATTCATGATCATTTCGTAGGTACTATTGTTCTCTTCTAAGGTATTTTATTTTGTTTTGGTGTCTATAAAATATTTGATTTATTTCTAGATGTTTTCTAAAACAAAATTATTTGGTAGTGAAAAGCAGGGGAAAAAACAAAATGAAGAGCTAATAAAATCACAACAATGAGCTAAAAAAAATTATGACGTATTATATAAGGGAGTCTTTTCTCATATTATTCCTAAGGCCCGTAAAACTCTAAGAACGGCCCTGTCAAAGTTGTCATTGAAGATTAGAGTTTTAGGGTTTCGTTGTTTTGAGTCTGTGTTTTGCATACCTCTCTATGTGCTGCCTTTGATTATCAAAGTCTTAGAGATGATTTGTTCTAGTTGAGTTGTAATGTGTCTTTGTATTCCACTATAGTGCATCTACTAAGAGTTGATTTGTGTATTGGAGTTGTTCTCCTACTTTATTGTAACCGTGATTGAGTCAATCACTATGGTGAGTGATTGAGAGAAAGTGAGAGGGGTTTCTCATATTTAGAGGGAGTCCTAGATAGAAATACACAAGTAGTATTAGGTGAAGAAGACATTGAACAAGGTTTGTTCATATAAGACTATGTGAACTAATACCATTGAGAGTTGATTTCCTTTCTTGGGTGGATGCCCCCCAGAGTAGGTGTCGTTGCACCGAACTGGGTTACCAATCTCTTGTGTTCTTCTTTATCGCACTTTCTTTATTTCTAGTTGTTCGTTATTTTTGGTTATAATTGTTGTACACATTGTCTCGAGCAGTGTGTAAAACATACGTCATATGAGAACGAGAATTTCAATTGGTATCAGAGCAGACACCATGTGTCTCTTTGGGTCCATGGATAGACACATTATGTTCATATTGTGGCCTCGTCGCAAACCAATTTTGTAGCAGAATTTAACCATAAATACCAATTTTGTTATATCGTGGCCTCGTCGCAAGCCAATTTTGTAGCATCCTTTGAAGGAATTTAACGTTGAATACCAATTTTGTTCCTCGAAGGCGTGGTGACATCCATCAGGTTTGTTTCATGGCCTAATTGAAACTCTCGACCGAGACAGTTCAACAGTTACACACTCGTGACATTTTTTTAATGCATTCGTCTTTATTGATTGCAGAAATTAAATCTTGCAGAAGTTCCAGATATACGGTGGTGTGTTTTTGTGAAACAAATGTTAGGAATTATTTGATAAAAAATGTTAGAGTTCGTGTCATAATTTTTGCCAAATAATAAATCTTGCTTATTTTGTTCAATCTTGGATCACTTTATTTCATCTTAATACATTTAAATTTTATCAAAATTTGGGTGCTCTTTTTTTGTTACATCTTGCTCTCTTACCATTATTATTTTCTTGTTTGTTTTATTGCCGTCCTATGATTGGTCCATGAAGATCTCTTTGTTGGAAATGTTACAAAATGAAACTTTTAGGTGGGGGAGTAATAATGTTACCCAGGGAAACCTTTAGAGGGTGGGAGGTAGGAGGTTAAAACTCCTTCGCATGTAACATAATTGTTCTTTTGATAGATATTATCTACAAAATTCAATGATAAAAATTTTTGATTGAAACTTGTGATCAACTTTTATTTCAATATTTACAATTAAATTATGTCAGGGCCAATGGCATTGCCAGGATCCTGAGTTAGGGGTTCAAACTTTTAAACTTTAATTAATAATTAAAAAAATATAAAAATAAAATGTATTAAAAAGAATACATTGTAATAAAAAAAGTACATATATACTCTACCTACACAATTGGCATCCACAAGGTTTCATAGTGTGAAATCGTTCAATAATCAATTCATTATCAATACTAATGAAATAGATGGTTTCGAAAGCGAGTGGTGATAACATGTATTTTAGCGACGAATAGTTTGGTTAAGGAAGGTTTTGTGAGATATTTTTTGATTGAGAGAGTCTAGGGCTAGATAGAAAATGATTGTAGAATGAAATCCTAAAGTTGAATTGGCTTGAGCCTATTTAATTGGGGCAATGGTTTAGACAAATAAATTGTAATAATTGCCACTTAAAATTTGTTTTTTTTTTTTTATCATAATAGATAGATAATTTATCATTATTATAACCTCTACTATCGAGATAGAAAGAAAAAAAAGGTACAAAATAAAAAATAGAAAAGATGTATAGTAACATATTTTTATTTTTATTTTATTAAATAGTCTGATTATTAGAAATTTATAATTATAAGGTGATCATAAATAGGGTGTCCAAGGTTTAACCCCGACCCTGTATATATTATGTAATGTCTTTACCAATTGAGTTAAGCTCACGAGAACTAGTAATATATGTTATATTTGCAAAGAAAAGACATGAACTTAAAGGTATATAGTAATATATAGAAATGAAGGTAATAATTCCTGTGAGCATAACTCATTTGTCAAGGAAGTTGTAGTATGCAGGAGATTTTTAACTACTAGTCTATTTGATTAAGAAAACAAGAAAAGAAATTAAGGTAATGGAATTATGAATTTTAATATATTTATTCTATCAAAAATAATAATCATATATACATAATGCTATAAATTTCAAATGCCATATTTTAATTAAGTCCTATAATTCCAACTTTGTGTCGTTGCTTCTTAATGACAAAGCTTTTAGAATCATGTTCATTCATTGATAGACATGCGTGGGAAGCTCCAATTTTTACTCTTTACGGTCGTCGCAGAAGAGTGCTAGGTGCAACAATGAAGTTTTAGGGGATTCATTCTAGGATAAAGCTAGAAAAATAGGTATAAATTATAATGTTGAGGGGTTGCAGATGCATCCCCTGGCTGCAAGGTGGCTCCACCACTGGTCAGGACATAATTTCACTTTTATGCTTTGTTTGGATCAGAGGGAAACCTGGGGTGGAAGAAATTCCCTCGCATGTACCATAATTATTCTTTTGATGGATATTATTTACAAAATTTAATGATAGAAAATTTTGATTGAAACTTATGATCAATTTTGTTTCAATACTTACAATTAAATGATGTCCATGAGATAATTTTAGTTTTATGCTTTGTTTGGATCAGAGATGAAACCTGAAGAAATAATTGTAAAGCAAATGAACTTTTAAATGAATGAAAGTGAGAAACAAATGAAAGTCAAATGAATGAAAGTGAGTAAAAAATGAAATGATGTTTTTTATTATTCGGTAGGAGTGAAAATAAAAGAAAATATATATATAAAATTTTTTCTTCTCCTACTTAATTGAGCGGTGATGTTGAAAAAGTGAGTTAAGATCCTCTCCATTTAAACTCTTCTCAATTTCTTCCATTTGAAGAGACAAAGACACAAAAATCTTGAAAATAATTAATGATAGTGAAACTCATTTAATAATAAGACCTACCACATATTTTATGTGTCTATCTCTTTCATAATGGCAATCTCCATTTATTTTTATAAATGAAGAGGATCTCAACTCTCAAAAAGTAACATGTGATCCAAACATGACTAATTTAATATTTTTTTATTGCTAAAATTCAATTTTAAGTCCTACACATGTTGACTATATGTAAAAGAACTGGTGGACACATGTGCGTGTTCCCACGGATTAATATATTGTTGATTTACAAACATAATATTTATGGCAAAACAAAAGAAAGCAGGATTACATACAAAATACAATAAAAAAAAAAACAACACAAATGTAAAACAAAAACTATCTGAGTAACACACAACATTACATTCAACAGGGAAAATCAGTGTATCACATGTATTCAATCTTTTCATTCTAATAAAACGCTATCGTCCATCAAATAAGTAAATAAGATCAAGAAACTGGTGAACCATGTATGTCGATAGATTCCTCACCAACAATTACTTTGAGGCATTGTTGAAATAAATGAATCAAATATTTTGGAAGACTTCTTTTATAGACATAGTGGTTTAAATGTTGCAACCAAGCCAAAACTCAGGAATCTCGAGCCATCAACAATTAATATTCCTAAACCAATTCATCGTACATCTTAACATGTCTAAAGCCTCAACAATTACTTATAGTAAAATTTATAAGAGATGTAGTTAACATACCACATATTTTCTTATGATTGTGAGATATTTGGACGAAATAGAATTGTAGACAATATTAAAAACATTAACTTAAAAGCAATGTTTTTCAAATAGATGTAGTTAAAAGATGTTGCATATATTTTTAACCTTTACTTGTAAGCAATGTTTTATTATATATTTCATACTCGGAATAAACTCACTAAAACAATTTGTTATTAACAAAGTTTGACTCAGTTTTTACATTTATGTTTAAAGTTTAGTTGTACAATTAAGTATTACCCGAAAGATCAAGTTTATAAAAGTCTAATTTTAGAGTCTATGTTAATTTAATTCACATACACAAGTCTATGATAATTTGCAATGCTTTAGCTTTTTTTGTGCAAACTTATGATTCACATACAAAAGTTTAATTTTAGAGTCTATGTTAATTTAATTCACGTATGAACACATGCTAATTACTTCACGTATATATAAAAATTAAAATTTGCAGGCTTTACAAAACTATGTTAATATGTTTATGTACATCAATTAAAATCAATCCTTGTGTTCCTTCACCATTACAATATAACGATGACATCAAAAACAACATCTCTTATGTCATCTTTCTTGAAATTACTTCACACAATTATTTTATTTTTTTGAAAGAGTATTATCTCTCTTAATATCAACTCTTCTTTTTCTTCAAAATTCTTCAAAGTTCCAATTGCCAAAATTAGAAAATTAATTTTTTTTTTTGAATATTTCACATAACTGGATGAAATGTAATTGATTTATAATAACTTATACTAACAATAGGTTTTAATCTCATAATTTGAATGAACTATGCCAATATGAAATAACAGAATTCACAAAATATATTTGATTCAAAATCACTTATACTAACAAAGGTTTTAATCACATTCATTTGAATACTACTCTAATTCAATAACTAACTAAATCACATTAATTTGAATACTACTCTATTTCCATAACTAACTAAATATTGTCATATAAAATACATCATGCAAGTAATGGAATTATGTTATTTACTTCTTTTTTTTATTAATGATATTTGATGTATGAAAATTATAAAATTAACCATAAGTTATGAAATCACGTGTTCATCAAAACATAACATGCATCCAAGAAATAGAAGTTATGTTCAAGATATTTATTTTTTCTCACTCTAAAATTATTTCACCACCACAACTTTTTATCTTATCTAAACTATCATAGATAAACGTCAAATTACTTTAACATTCAAATAATTAAAATAGTTACAGTGACATCCACAAGTCTTCATTTCATCTAAACTAGCATCGATAAACATCAAATTAATTTAAGATCTAAATTATTAAAATAGGAGCAATGTTATTTAGTGCGAATTATTTTTTCACGGATATTCATGAGTGGCTTACTACAATATTTTTTAAACCGGCTTTCCATGTGTCTAGTTACTCTCCACTTAATTTTTTCTGCCAACACACATGTAGCAAGTACCAACTCTAATCAGTGTTCACCCAAACGAAAACCATAAGCAAACTCTCTCACTCTACTTCTTTTTTGTGCATATCATATAAACACACTCACATCAACCGAAGCTCTAACATCTTAAATAATCATTACCAATTTTCTTGAAAAATGTGAAAAAATTAGATAAGTATCTCAAATTATTAACAAGAAATACAAATAGATTACTGCCTCTCAATGTAAGGGAAAGTACCAAAAATATAATGCATATCTTTCATTGTTTTCCAAACCAAGAGTAGAGATGACAAAGAAAAGACTAGAGAGAAAACTAGTGTTTTTTTAATACAAGAATGGTATTTTAAGAGAGAAAGGAGTCACATTTTTTAAAGAAAAAAAACATAGAGAAAAATGTTATATTGTTCAAAAATAGAGAAAAAGGTTATCCCTGTTGCACACTTGTTCGTGATTTGGTCGTGAATATTTTTTTGGGATCTTTAGAATTTTCCTTAAAATAGTTACAAAACTCATATATTGTCATATCTCTATCGAATCACAACTAAAAGACAAAATGTTAATCAACTATAAGGACTCATCGTCCAAAATTCTCTATTAGGCAACTAAAAGGAAATAACGGTTTTTCTAAAAAATAAATTTACTTAACACTTGTTGCAAGCTGAAATCTTTGTAGATATGCTGCAAGGATAGACCGCATTTATCACAAAGTGTTAGGAAATCTGTTGAGCCATGATGACCCTTACAAAACCAATTCAATTAACAAAAGAAATTAGATTAATTGGTTGTAAAACGGAAGATGAGGCAACTGATTAATCACAATTCTTTGGTAAAATAATCTTTCAATTTTTTTTGATAAAAAAATATAATTACAAAAATGATACAAAGAATGAAAAATGATAAAAAAAAAGTTAACTAAACAAAACCCGTTGCATGAGGTATATGGTGTGTTGTCCCTTCTATTTTGGGTATAAGGCAGTGAAATATTTTCCATGCTTGAACCATGTTTAAACAAATCTATATAAGTGTATGTAAGAATACTGCAACAAATAAAAATTGTCAGTTGAAGCAGATGAGCTGGTATATTGATCCAAAACTTTTAGCCAAGAGTATTGAACTATTGACAAGCCACTCTAAAGTTGAATTGGCTTACACCAATAATAGCAAAATGCATCAAAATATTGTTAGATAAATAATTAGAGTAATTTAGTACTTAGTCATATTCATCACCTATCACCGACAGATTTCATGAATTCAATTTTACAAATCGTAATCTACGATTAATCTTGCTTTGTGTGATGCATTTACCAATTAATGTTGTTTTTTAGTACAAACTAATATTGTTTTATTTGAAAGTAAATGTATAAATGGGAGAGGGTATTTTATCACTAAATTACCCTAATTAAATATTGGTATATTCATTATTACTATTTTGATGTTTTAGATTTGTTTTTTATAAAATAATAAAACGTAAATAAACACAAGATGCTACACTATTAATGTTAAGAGAAATGATATTTGTACAAATATTTTGTGACAACTTTTTAACCACTTTCTTTATCATACTCACGTCATACTCTTATTCTCTCTTCCTTTTTCTCTCTACATTATTTTTTACCATTGAAAATAGAGAAAAAAGAAGTTGTCACATAAGTTGTCTAAAACGAGTTGTTCAAATATCACTACTCTAATGTTAAACAAAGATGATGGTTCGTTAATTGTGAGGGGAGAGAGAAAATATTAAAATTACCAAAATACTCATTGTGTTTAGTGACTTTTAAAAAGAAAAGTGTGAGTTTTCGGTCCAAACATAAAATGTGTTCATTGCTAATACACATCTTCTAATTTTTGAATTGATGTGCATTAGCATTCCTCCCTATATATATTTATTCAACCATTATTGAATAATAATATCAAATCAATTGATACTAATTTAAATTGATATTTTGGTCTAGATTTTTATATCTTTTATATTGAACTTTTGAATGTTTAAAAAATTAATATTAATTCATTTAAGGTTAAAAAAAAATACAATTTTTTATTAAAGAACTTTTCATAAGGTTCAAAGCATTTATACAAAAAGCCATTAAAATATTTTCATGTTTAAAAATAATTAAACAAATTTGTATTTAACAAGATTGAAATTGTGTGCTTAAAAAAATTATAGGACACGAACATGTTTTATTTTGGTTAGGAGGACAAAAAAAAAAAAAAAATATTTAAAGGGGAAAAAATGATTTAACATTAAAAGAAATAACCAAACCAAAATTATCAATAAGATACGCACGAATATATATATATCATAATAATAATAGTATAAGAAATCACGTTTTTCTTTTAATGGTAAATAATATATTAGATAAATAAGTGGAAGGTACTCCAACCAAATACATAAACATTCAATAAACAAGAACAAAGAGGCAAAAGAAAAGGACAAAAGATGTCCAAAAAAGAAAAACAAACATGCAATTATAATAATAATAATAATACAAATGAAAGGAAAACAACAATGGAGTAAACACAGCCACAAATAGCCAACATAAGATGAAAGAAGCAAGAAGCTTGAAAAAAAAAAGGCACATAATAATCCTACAACCCAAAAGTGAAGTCTCATGTTTATGATTTCAATGACACCGACACTGAAAGGCTCTAAGAAAAATGTTTTCGATTTTTCGTCCATAGTGACAAAAGAATCGGGTAACTCTCTCAAAGAGTTTGGTAACTTGACGAAGTTTTCATATCATCAACCAAACAAATCCATACAAAATAAGCAGGCCAACACACATCATTAATCCATACAAGCTAACATTCCATTTATGTGATTTGAGTATAACTTCATATCTCATCATTTCAAAAAGAAGGGTGGATGGATGTCTCAAAAGTGTAGGCACCAACCGTTAAACATACAAATAACACATTTACAAGTGTTGCATAACGCAATATGGCCCTTGCAGCAAATATGGAACATGCCATAAAGATCACATTCCATACGAAAAATGGAATAAAAATGACAAAAAGACTCTTGGAACTAACAACTTATTTTCTACTGGATATGACATTGAAAAAAATAAACCACCATGGGTTTCCTAAATGACCAAAAAGCTCACCGATGAAATCGAACATGGCAATAGAATATTGACCTAAAATACCCCGCTCTCTCCCTAACATTTGATTGTTCCCATTTTCATTTTGATTCATTTCTATTCTATGAAAGAAGTGTAGAGAAACGAAATGTTTTTATGAAGTTAACATACCACATATTTTCTTATGATTGTGAGACATTTAGACGAAATAGAATTGTAGTTAATATTAAAAGAGTTAACTTAAAAACAATGTTTTTCAAATAGATGTAGTTAAAAATGTTGCATATTTTTTTAACATTTACTTGTAAGCAATGTTATTTTTATAAATTTCATACTCAGAATAAACTCACTAAAACAATATATTATTAACAAAGTTTTAACTCAATGTATACATTTATGTTTAAAGTTTAGTTGTACAATTAAGTATTACTCGAGACATCAAGTTTATAAATTTGATAATAAAATGTTTATAAATTATTCCACATCCTTTAAAAAATGATAATTTGCAATGCTTTAGTTTTTTTTTTAAAACTTATGATTCACATACAGAAGTATAATTTTAGAGCCTATGTTAATTTAATTCACATATGAACACATAATCTTACTTCACGTAGTCATTCAAATTAATTTAACATTCAAATCATTAAAATAGTTACAGTGGCATCCACAACTATTCATTTCATCTTAACTAAAATAAATAAACATCAAATTAATTTAAGATCCAAATTATTAAAATAGTTACAAGACTCACATATTGTCATGTCTCTACAGAATCACAACTAAAAGGCAAAATGTTAATACCATAAAAACTCATCATCCACAATCTTTAAAAAAAGTTGCAATTTCATTGGCGTCGGCGATGAAAAGCTCTAAGAAAAGTGTTTCAGATTTTTCGGTCATAGTGACAAAAGAATCGTGTAACTCTCTCAAAGAGTTTGGTAACTTGACGAAGTTTCCATATCATCAACCAAACAAATCCATACAAAATAAGCAGACCAACACACATCATTAACCCATACAAGCTAACATTCTGTTTATGTGATTTGAGTGTAACTTCATATCTCATCATTTTAAAAGTAGGCAGCAACCGTTAAATATACAGATAACACATTTATATTTATAAGTGTTGCATAAAATCATATGACCTTGCAGCAAATATAGAACATGCCATAAAGATCACATTCTTTACGAAAAATGGAATAAAAATAGCAAAAAGACTCTCGGACTAACAACTTATTTTCTACTGGATATGACATTGAAAAAATAAACCATGGGTTTTCTAAAGAACCTAAAAGCCCACCGATAAAACCTAACATAGCAAGAGGATATTGGCCTAGAAAACCTCGTTCTCTTCCTAACACTTGATTGTTCTTATTTCCATTTTGATTTATTTCTATTCTATAAAAGAAGTGTAGAGAAAAGAAATGTTTTATGAAGTTAACATACCACATATTTTCTTATGATTATGAGACATTTAGACGAAATAAAATTATAGTCAATATTAAAAGACTCGACTTAAAATCAATGTTTTTCAAATAGATGTGGTTAAAAGATGTTGCATATATTTTTAACTTTTACTTGTAAGCAATGTTTTTTTTATAGATTTCATATTCAGAATAAACTCAATAAAACAATATGTTATTAACAAAGTTTTAACTCAATGTATACATTTATGTTTAAAGTTTAGTTGTACAATTAAGTATTACTCAAGAGATCAAGTCTATAAATTTGATCATAAAATGTTTATAAATTATTCCATATCCTTTTAAAAAAAATGATAATTTGCAATGCTTTAGTTTTTTTTAAAAAAAACTTCACATACAAAAGTATAATTTTAGAGTCTATGTTAATTTAATTCACGTATGAACACATGATCTTACTTCACGTAGTCATTCAAATTAATTTAACATTCAAATCATTAAAATAGTTACAGTGGCATGCACAACTATTCATTTCATCAAAACTAAAATAGATAAACATGAAATTAATTTAAGATCCAAATTGTTAAAATAGTTACAAAACTCACATATTGTCACGTCTCTACAAAATCAATATTAAAATGCAAAATGTTAATACTATAAGAACTCATCATCCACAATCCTCTATTAGACAACTAAAATGAAAGAGATGTTTTTCCAAAAATAATTTCACTTTACACCATATCAGTTAACTCCACCAAATTGGATAAGTTGTGCCTCCATTTGTTGCAACCCTTGTAGACATGTTACAATGACAGAGATACAATGCATTTACCACAAATTGTTTGAAAAAATGTTGAGTCGTGATGACCCTTACAAAGTCAATTTGATTAACAAAAGTAACTTGATTAACGGGTCGTAAGATGGAGGATGAGGCAACTAATTAATCACAGTTCTTTGCACGTAATGGTTAATCGATAAATGATCATGATGGAAAAACGACACTGGTGGTATTGTTCCATTTTCAAAGAGAATTCACGATGGATGTACACTTTGAAGTAGATTGTCTTAGGTCTCTATTTGCCTTCACTTTGAGTGCATTGACAGAATGCCCCTAAAAGATAAAAAAAAATTGTAGATCTGATTTAATAGTCTGAATATTGTCGATGTCATGAATAGACATTGCAACATGAAGGGTATTGAACTTGTTAATGATGTAATGGACATATGAAAGAATACCAAGCCATAACTTTAACCGAACATGAAACTGAAACAAAAAACGAGAAGAACATAATGTTAACAATAAAAAAAGAGAAAATGATTTATGCTAAATGATAAAATTACAAATTTGGATATTTTAAAGTTGCATCCTTTACAATCTGAGTTCAATTATAAGTTAGAAAGATTCAACCTTTGATTAAAGAAACAAAGAAATTTCAAAAGCTTAAAAAACACGAGATTAAAGAACCCAGTGATATGCACGAGACATGGTTTCAAAAGACTCAATCATATACACGATTTGAGATTATATCAATCATATGAGTTGTTACATATGTTACAATTGTATTAAAAATTTAGAGTTTACAACATCTTCCATTTGCTCAACAAAAAAAAATTAACAGAAAAAATTTGATAGAAGCTATTGAGTTATTGTGATGGAGACGTTCCCTCTTTTACTAAAAAAAGTTTATTCCTTTCTTCATATATGTATAATTTCTTTGTGCTAGATACCACAACAAAAAGAAAACATCAATTCAAAGAGAAAAATCTCTAAAGCATGAAACCTTTTTTCTAATAATACCACACCTCCGTCATAGCAACACAATAGCTTGGTTAGGGTCAACTGTTGCATTACCTGATTTGGCTTTGACTGTTTGTTTCAAATTTTGAATTCAATTCCACCATCTAATGACACATTCACTGCGAATGTAAGGTAAACATGAGTTTGAGAGATTAATTACTAAAAACATAATGTTAAATCACGATGTAATTAATTCATAAAGATTCAAAGAAGTCTTTGCTAATAAACAATTGAACATAAAATAAAAGGATCAAATTAAAACGAGTCGGCTAGCATAAACAACGCAAAGCACAACATTATTTAATGTAATAAAAACCAAAGATAGTATTTGACTTTACTTTGGTATAAACCAACTCAAAATCACAAACCGGTAGAGCTTGCTCATAACATATCATGTTAAAATACAACAGTTACAAATTCTCAAACCAATACGCTAATACTACTATAGTCTTTACCATTATCATTCCTAAATTCATTCATGGTACATCCTAACATGTCTAAAGCATCAATCACTACTAAAAAATATGCATTTCACATCAGGGTTTTCACTTCATTGGAGCAATACCTGATGTGTAAGATAGTACAATGGCAATTTTCTAATTATAGTGAACTTTGGTTTATCGTTCACAGCGGTGGATATACGTACTTGAGGGGAAAACAAAATAGCATACTACATTTCACATCAGGGAACATTGAGGTGAAGGGAAAACAAATGCGGTGGCATTTTCGCAATTTTAGGGAAAACCTATTCTCAATTTCACTATTTTCCTTTC
>Ga0315915_1000612_pt1 | contig 38255 bp, 25 predicted proteins | sample MpolbnodulesMG_FD_207738 | JGI IMG/M metagenome (GOLD analysis project Ga0315915, IMG submission 207738) | Medicago polymorpha root nodule microbial communities from Los Angeles, California, United States - branched nodules | ecosystem: Host-associated > Plants > Roots > Nodule | place: USA...
GAAATGATCTCTTACATTCTCTAGACTTCAATCACCACTGTTCTTTTCAACACAAGATATTCACGATCTCAAAACACATGTTGTTTCTCGGGGTCTCAAGAACTTTCAATTTCTTAAGACCCCGAGAAACAACATGTGTTTTGAGATCAGTGAATATCTTGTGTTGAAAAGAACAATGGTGATTGAAGTAAAAGTATCTAAGAGATAGTTTCTCTTACTACGAGATGACACAATCCTAGACATACATGTATTGAAAAATCGCGGCTCTTTGAATTCAAAGGTATTCAGTTTAAGATTGGGGAGATATTTCCAGAGATATTACCACAGTTTTGATTGGATAAAGGTCTGAACCACATCTTTTATAATCAGAGATAACATTATAAGAAGTAGAACTATGTTTTCCAAGTCATTGAGTTTGTCTCTCTTCGTCTTCAATCTCTCACTCCTCCTTAATGTTGGCTCCATTTGCTTTGGTTCTCTTCTGGTGAGGCTTATATACTTGCAATAATTTACCATATATCACTAACAAATTTAACAAGAAAAAAGCATGGATAGTACTTCCAAATCAAATAGAGTACCATTTGTAATAAATTGTTCCTTTCTTAAATAATTAAAAATTAGATGTAAATTATAACGTAAAAAACTAGAGATTAATTAACTATATAAATTACATAGAACATTACCAATCACTCAATCCTTCAAAAAATATATTACCAATCACTCAATAAAGACAAAAACAAATTAAATAATAGTTAAAACTAATTCAAATTAAAAAACAAAAACAAAACAAAGTGATCCTCAAAATAAAATCAACTAATACTTTTTTGGTGGTGGCCGGGTTCGAAACTCGGGTCTTGCATATATTATGCATTGTCCCTATCAACTAAGTTAAACTCACGAAGACAAAATCAACTAATACTAAATAAACTATAACAGATCTAGGAAATTATACATTAATTTAGTACACCTTAAAATAAAATCAATTATCAATTAATACAAATCAAAATATGATAGATCAAAGAGATTATGTATTAATTTCATAATTATTGAAATTTAAGAAAAAAAATCATGTTTTCTTTAAAACATATCGTTTGCCAATATTTAATCAAAGAAATTGTAGTCATTTGAGATTTATTTTGCACATTACAAAAATTGAATTGTAGAGAAAATCATAATAGATGAAATGTAGAAGTACAATACCAGATCAATGATTTTCACTCGATCAATCCTGAAGTTGTACTCCATGAATCATATTTTGTTGCCTCGTTATAGATCTGGTAGATAAGGACAAGACAAGATCAAACATGATAAAATATACCAACAACAAAAAATATATACAATCGATTAAAGAACAAGATGAAATACTTTAGATTAAATACATAGATACAATCAATGACTAAAATAAAATCACAAAAAGATATATTCCCCTTACACATCATAGTCAATTCAACGATACAAGTAGATCCATGTGAAGGAATCTCATATATGAACCAGTCATGGATTGAATATTGAAAAATCAAATGAAAGATGGTATGGACAAACAAAGTGGAGAGAGAGAGAGGGAGAGAGGGAGTGAGAGAGAGAGAGAGAGAGAGAGAGAGAGAGAGAGGTGCAGTGGCCGCCACTCGTATTGTTGTGAAAGTGAACTTCGGTAACTACGCATTTTTATTGAGTTCTCGAGAGGAGACGTTGGTGTTAGGTTAAGTTTTCATTTTATCTATTACAAAATAAAAATAATCAATATTTTTTAGATAACTAAATTACAAGAAAAATAATGTTTGGTTTATTCATCAAAAGCAAATTTCACATTTTTTTTTCTTTCAATAAGTAAATTTCTTGTCAAGCAGGTATAATAAAAAAAAACATATGTACAGGAAGTGTGCTAAAAATCTTTTGTGATTTTTAGATTCTGGAGGGGGTGATTCGAATCATGGTTTGAATCATACGGTAAAAAATGGTTATTGTAAAACTACGATTTTTTATAGCGCGAGTGTCTAGATCTGCCAACTGGAGTCTTATAAAAGGAGAGTCCTACAGTTAGATGGAATTGTACAAATAGATTTGTCATACATAAGATATTCCATCTAACTCTTTATGTATGGATTTTATTTTGATGAAATTTGAATGGAATATCTTATGTATGAATCTTTAAAAGTTGAATTTTGCAGGTAATTAAAAGTTGAATTTTTCTTTGTACAAACAAAAAATAAAATCCATGGGTACCCACGGATATCCATGGGTATCTAAATACCCGTGGATTACCCGTATAGAGATACCCGCACGGATATGGGGACGGGTACGGGTACCATATTTATCCAACGGGACGGGGACGGATATCATACTACCCGTACCCGCGGATACTCATTGACATCCCTACTCCTACACCAAGTTAGATTATCACAAAAATACCCACCACAAAATCAGTAAAGATATACAAGAAGGGATGACCAAATGCACGGTCCCAAAAAAATCCAAGCTACTTCGTATCCCAACAATTTATAAATATGCCTAACCCGAGACAACACTCATCTAAGAGACAAACTCCCCATATCTACCATCCTTAAAAGGATCACATAACAAAGCAGGTTGGTACGTCTGAAAACACTACGTATATTCAGGTGGTTAACTAAGGGCAAGTATACATTGTTTAAGTAATAGTATAAAAAGATCGAACCCACAGGGACTCTGGGAGTTATAGCTTCCTATAGCTTTTCAGCGGTAAAGTTGTTTGCAAGAAAACAAAATAAATCATTTGGTGTCACAACAATAAAATAAAGATTTAAAGCGATAACAATTTAGGAAAGCAGTTAAAAAGATTTAAGTTCTCAAAGGTAAAAGTGTGGTTTAAACAATGAATTAATTATGACAGGGTTTAGCTACAATATACTGAGATATAACTTTCTATGGATCTCTGGCAACCTGGTGACCTTTGAAGTCTTTTAACTCAGCCATCATGTAAACCATGGGAAGACACACTTTTCGAGGTACAATCACAATATTTAACATGCAACATTACTAGGCTGGGTCATCAGTAACTCTCTATAATGGGAGAGGCTGAGCTGTGACCTATGACAAGAATCCTAAATAGATCTTAGCGCATCTCTAGTCGTTTCTAAGATCTGGTTTAAGTTCAAGTAGTCATTCTTGTTCCCGCCTCCTTTTGGTACGTAGGGACATAACTCATATCAAACAAACATGTCCATTTCTATCTCCTTTTAGTCTCAAGGAATTTGGCATTAAAAATAAAAGTGGTCAAGTTTTACTTTCAAATATTGGCGTTAGAACAATTAGTTTGATAGAAGGTTGAAGCTATAACTCTTTAAATCTTAAGCAAAGAATATCATTGCCTTATCACTTCTCAACCATAAGAAGGGGTTTAGCTCATGACGAGCTTAACCACAGAAAGGAAGCTGGAAGAATACATAAATGAAAACATGAAAAAACTAAATTAATAGATAAAGAAGAGTTATGGACATATTACACTCCAACAAGAAAATGGGTGAACTTGAAGCATCACCAAAGTAATCCTAACTCTAATTCACTAAGAACTAACATTCATGCTCATCTATGAAAAAATGAGATGGAGTGAGAACTCTAGTGTCTGCTAACCTTGGCTGGAACTTGACGCTCAATTCAACAAAGAAAATTTCGGACCCTTGGTACTAACATATGATTGTCCGTTTATAGTACAAGACTAACCACTAGAAGTTATACCTTTTTGTCATTTCCTCTATGATGGTGTCCTCATCTTATATTATATTATATTATATTATCTTATCTAAAGGTTTCCTTTGTGACAAAAAGATCCAATAGTTACAATTAAAAAAATTAATGAGGTCTTTGGTGGGCCACCTATAATGTTGGTCCACCAAAGACATGTGGGGTTAGCCTCTTGATGGAAGGGACCAAATTGTATAACATAGACATATTTAAAGGACTAAAATAGACCAAAAATTAGTTATGGGATCATAGAGATACCTTAAAAATAGTTAAGGGACCAAAATAAAAATTTAGCTTGTACTAAACTCTCACAACTAAATTCACATGCATGTTATAATTTCTGTAAGACTCCATCTAGTTGAGTTGGTACAACTAGCACAAAGCTCTTGACCTTGTGGACGTTAGTTTGAGGATTTTAACTCCAAAGAAAACAAGGTTTTTATTTTTTAGAAATAATATTTGTAACCTATTTTTATGCATGGATCCCTCTCGCACCATGTTTTGACACTCTATTTTTTTTTTTGTAATGTCAAAATAAAGAAGAAGAGAGTTTTTTAAAAATTGTTTAAAAATAGTTGTATAAATATATCAATTCTTTTTATATTTTCGATGGAGAACTTGTAGTGTCAACTAGAGATCTTAATTTACTAAAAAAAACAAGAAATCTTTATTGTTAGAACTAATGTTATAAAATAAAATAGAAGCTGGTAAGAATAATTTATTTTTAAAAAATGTGGGCATTGAGGTTGAATTCTCATTGGATCAAGGTTGGTTCCACTACTATCATATGATTATTTTGGAAATGCTATGATACTTTATGGGGTTACAATGAAAATCAAAGAGCTATTAGAAGAAGGTGAGCTTGGTTAAAGTGCTTTATATTTAGAGATGCACGGGAATCAGGATTATTGCTTTGCACTCTGATGAGAAGTTAAAGAGTCAATATGTGTCTTGTCCAGGTAAGCAGGGTGGAGTGAAGGTGGCCATGAGCTCTTAGCTAGGCGGTTGAATCAATGGCAATGTCAAAGTGAATCTGCCGCCGGCAACATATATACATCAATTTTTTTATTTATTAATATAAACATCAATTTTTGACCTTTCAGGTAGCTAGCATACATTTCTTAAAAAAAAAAAAAAAAGTTAGCTAGCATACATGGTTACGGTTGTATATCATATTAAATTATATTATCAAGAGAAAGAAAAAACAAGTCACTAAATAAAATTGTTAAAACCTATTCTCTCATGTGAGTTGTCACTTACAATCCTAATTTCTTTTCTTTCATCTATATAAAAGATAATTTTTTATCCAAATCACTTCTCTAAATCATTTTCTCTTTTACTTAAATAAGTGACTAGCTCGTACGCGCGTGCGAACACACGTGTATATATGCACAGACATATAGTTTTTCTTTCATGATTTCATCGGCTTAGTGCGATGATTTTTGTTCGTAGTTTTTGTAAACGTTTATCTTTCCCGTCTTGTTACGGTGTTTGTTCGATTAGATTATTTGATCAATTTCAATATAATGCAGATTCTATTAATAACTTTGATGTTGTAACATTATAGATATGAAGACACAAGTATTCTGAACACTTGAATATAATCATATTTAAATAGTTGTGTACTTTATTCTTTTATCCTATTAACATAAATAATGTGAGTTTAATTCGTATATTCATCCTTTTCAACGAATTAGGAGTGTATAAATGTAGATTATCAATTTGAATATCATTTATATTTTTGTCAAATTTTTTTTTTTGTCAAAACTGTGGCGACATGGAAATTCCAAAGCCTCAATAGTAACAAACACATTCTCTTTTATAAATAAAAACACAAAAAGACAAAAGCAACACCAATATTCCAAAACAAAACAAGAATCTAAGTTTGTTTCTGCAGCCTTGAAAGTTTCGTTAACCCAGCTGTTTTTGCACGTTTATATCCATAGGCCAGCACTTCCATTGTAAATACCATTCATTCTTTCAATATATAATCTCTTGTTTCATTTTCTTTCCACAAAATAACCACCTTAAGATGGATCAAGCTAGTACAATTGAAGCTGAACCTTCAATAGTGTTACATAGCAAATCCAAGAAAGTGGTAAAATCAAGAGACAGTGGTTATAATAGTGATGAGTTTGAAGGATCAATAGGAGAGAAACCATCAAGATATGAAGTTTGGGGATGGTATTTGTATGAGTTTTGCTCTTACTTTGTTCAAACTGTTGTTATACCTGTACTCTTTCCTCTTATTATTAGTCAGTTACAGATTCTACCTACGGATCCTGTTCCCGATTGGCTAAATAATCACCATGGCATGATATGTTCAGACAAGGAAATTCATCTGTAAGTTCAAGTTCAGTTTAGTACAAAAAATGAGAACATTATTAATTAACTCAACATAAAATTTAATTTTGATTCAACATTTAAAATGTCTTTGAGGAATTTTAATTTAACAATTATCAAAGAGGAAAAAAAATATTTGGTATAAAGAATTATCAATTTTTTTATGAGTGTGTTTAGATGAGGGGATGTTTTGAGATAGTGCAATATTTTGATGGAATTCAAGATCTTCTACATAAATTTTATTATTTGGATGATTAATTTAGAAAATTTTCAAATGATGAAAATTTATGAGGTATTATATCCAAGCTAAATTTAAGAATTTCAAATGACACAAAATCTAAGAATTTTAAATTGCTTCCTAATTTTTTTCATAAATTGCAAATTGGTCCCTGTTGTTCAAATTTGACCTACTTTTTCACTTTTATAAAAGTATTTCAAAAATGTTAGCTATGCATTCTTTTATTCTCTATCGAAACAAAAATCATTAGAAATGAAAAAAAATCAATTGATAAATATAATTACCTAAAATTCTAAATTTTCAAGTGCCTCGTCCAAGCACACTCTAAGGATATTTTCAATTTTATTTCAAGTCTTTATCACATAATGGCCTAAACCATTTCAAAACAAATTCAAAAATCAGATGATATTTGTTAAATTGCTAATATACACACAGAGTCAAGATCCATGAGCAGTTTAACACTTCAAACATGTTTAAGACCACCAGCACACACGTATAAAGTCAAAATTTGTTGACTCTAGATGTTAAATTTAGCATAGTTATATCTCTTGTTTGGAGTCAATTTCAATATAAGGATTAATTTAACTTTTTTTAGTAAATATTTTAAAGTTTATGCCTTTTTTTTTTACTATATTTAGATATAACTCTTCAATAACATGCATACCATAGTGTAACACAAATATGAATGCAAACCATTGGATTTTATTACAGGTACAGCACTCTCACAAAGCGCACAATAACAGTGAATGGTTCAAAATTCTCTTCAATGGAATGGACATCAATTGCATGGGCTTCAGGTTTAACCTTAGCCATTCCAATCCTTACCTTCATCTCTTTCCACCTTAACAGCCAATACCAAACCCTAATCACAGCAGCATCCACAGGCATTGGAGTTTTCTTCTGTCTTCCAGCAGGATTCTTCAAAACAACTTTAATATTCATTCCCTACATTGCTTTCATAGTCTTAGCTAGCACAGTTGCTAGTTCATCTCACACTCACCATCTTGCTCTCATGATTTCTTCCTTCAAGAAATCCAAAACACACAAAGTTTCAAGTTTTTTCTCTCTTTATGCTACTTCTTTTGGTTGTTTAGGTTCAGCCATAATCTCTTCTTTCATTTACCATATGCTTCGAGAACCCGATGATCGTAATCTTTTCACCCTTTGGATTGTTTCAATTTTCAGTGGCTTAATTTGGTTAGTTGGTGTTTTACATGTCGTTACAGCTATAAACAGAACTACTGTTTCTTCTGTTTCTTTGATTAACAAATCCATGTTTTACCCTTGTTCTCTACTTAAACATCCAAAAGCAATTGTAGGACTTTTTGGGGTTTTCCTCTCATCATTTACCACAATGTGTATTTTCATTGGTGGTGTGCTTTTCATAGTTGGTAACCTTTGCATTAGGCCACCACACTTGCTTTATTTTTGGTTAATTTATTTCCTTTTTCCTTTAGTTTCTTTGCCACTTTTGCACCCATTGCAGCTATTACTTAAGGCAAATTCTGTGAAAATGAAAATCATTGGTTTTCTTTTGTCAATGTTGTCTTCTGGTTTTGGATTCTATTTTTGGAATAGTCATTGGAAATTGAGTCATATATTGATATTTGGAGGGGTTCAAAGCATTGGTAGTGGACTTTTGCATGCATTTGGAAGAGTTTTGATTTTGGAAAGTGCTCCTAATGGGAAAGAAGGTGTTTTCTGTGTTTGGTATGGTTGGATTAGAGCTGCTGGGTTGTGTTTGGGTTTCACAGTTGCTTCAGTGGTTCCTGGACAAATTAAAACATCTTTTGGAGCTGCTTTTGTTGCTGCACTTGTTGGAATTATTGTTCTGCTTTTTGGAAATGTTGGTGATGATAGTAAGAGTGACTCCCAAGACATTGATAATCTTGAATTAGATTCAAAAGAATCTGTTAGTGTTTGATTGAGACTTCACATAAGAATAAATTTATCTTAATTACAATACAATCTTATATGTTATATGCATTTTCGTATTCTTTGCAATGGTGTTCTTAATTAGATCGGTCTTATATTTACGATTGATGATTGATTTTGGGTATGTATTTTGGTTGAATAAGTAAAGTTTCTCTTACACCTTTCACTAATTAATCAGAATCACTTGTATATTAATCTAACCAAATATAAATTAATTTACATGAACTCACTTTTAGTCTACATCAATTTGTTTATGTCAATGTAGAATCAAATGTACACTAAGTTGAGGGGAGAGAGGAGGAGAAAGAGATTAGACGAAAAGAATTAAAAGTTATTAGAGAAGTTTTAAATCAAGCTTTATGATATTGAGTTCTTTAAAGACTTTTAATTGTTTTCCTACCGCATGCATAGCTTATAGAATAATATTGACTATTCCTATGAGTGTTGCATTTGATGAAAGAATTTTTTTAAGTTAAAATTATTAAAATCTTATTCAAGATCTACTGTGTCAAAAGGATACATGGCAACAAAACTCATACCCATGGTTATCCACCCGAACAAAATCCAATGTGACGGGTTTTCCTCTTTTTGACTGTGTTTGGGTATGAGTTTGAGTTTTTCCCGATTTCAAAACACGGGTATGGGACGGGTAACGGGTATATAGGTACCCACCCCGAACCCATATCCAAACCCGTCCCGAATGCAGAAAACTACTTTATGTTGATATATCATGTTATTTTGTTTGATAATTGTCGTGTTATAAAAACTACCATTGATATTTAAATGAGCAATTAAATCAATCGGTTTAACAAATGTTAAAGTGAACATATTGTTGGATAATGCATTACATTATTTCTACAGGGGTTGCAAAAAAAACTTCTATTTTTTATTAAAAAAAAGTATTCAATGCTAGGACGGGGATGGGGCGGGGATACCCAAACTCGTCGGGGACGGGGATGAGGTTCAATTTCTCTTCCCCTTTGGATATGGTTAGGGTAACATGTAAGTATATGAGAATCGGGTATGGGGACGGGGAATGTAAAACCTGTCCCCACCCCGCTCCATTGCCATGCCTATCACAAGATAGATTAAATAGTCTTGCGTTGATTTCAATTGAAAATAATTTTGTAAAGAACCTTGATTTTGAACAAATTATTAATGATTTGCAACAAAAAATGCAATGAGGAAAATATTTTAATAATTTTAAATGCTTGGTCAATTTTTTATATAGGAAAAAAGAACAAATCAAAGAAGAAGAGGAAGAGGTCTCTTTATTGTGGTTTATGTTATGATGATATAAACATTAAATTATGATCCTTGTATGTTGTTTTGATAAACATGTTGTATTTAGTTAGTTAAACTTGTCGAGTAAAGCCTAGACTCTGGAGCATGGACCCTAGCTTAGAGCTAATTGGTTCACATTTCATACTTGTGTTCTTCTTGCACAATGTCAAATGAAATGTTTATAGTCTTTCCGTTCATTTCTCTTAATCTTATTGTTTTTTGTGATTTTTTTATAGGGACACCACTCTCTTGATTCGCCCAAGGCATCCAAATTTAAAAGACCGACCGTGGTGGTAGATATAAATGATTATCACAACTTTTGATCCCTATAAATATTTTAAATTTTAATTTACTATATCTAAAAACATTCATCAAGTTTTTCATCCTTCAAATATTTTTCATCACAACTTTTGGCTCTAATTTTAAATCAACTCACATGCACCTTGCACATTTGTGAATGACTTTTTATAGAGATTTTTAGAATATTATAACAATCTCTCCCACATTTTGTTTAATTAACTTACAATATTGAATCAATAAATCTCACAATGTAATCAAATAGATATGATGGAACTTATTAATTAAATTGTAAAAAACACATTTGCATAATACAAGACTATTTTACTATAACACATTTAACGAATCATGTGATAAAAAGTGCTAGGAACACTTTTTTAACTCTGTTTTTAATACTTACTTTTTTATCAAGTGAAATCAATATAAATTCACACCTTAAAATTTCATAAAAAGTTCATGAGACTTACATAAATTTTAGATGATAAAAGAATAAACTATAAAAAGTGTTTTCATAACACTCTTACTGCTCGAACAAACAAACCATAATTTACACTACCAAAAAGAAACTATAATTTAAATAGTTTATCACTTTATGGATGGTCCTAAGCATGGATATGAGAAGAGCACTGTTTCTTTAGAGACACTAAAATTATTATTTTTACTTAATAGTTAAGATTATATAGATTGTTTTAGGGAAAGTTAATATTAATTATATAGATATATTTTATTTTAACTCGTTTTGATTAATTTTATTGAAAATATATTTTCGAAAGACCTTAATATCATAAATAAATCTTTTGCAACAAAACATGCAAGAAGCAAGAGATTCGAATAATTAAAAAGACATAAATTTATTGATTCACTCAAGACACAAAAATCTTAGGACGGGTCTTGGATTTACATGAGAGGCTTTTTGTTATTCATCACTACCAAAATCACTTAGGTTTAAAGTCCAATTTGTTTTAGTTTTTTTGTGTTTAAATAATGTTTATAGTGTTTCATCTTTTTGCTATAAATTTTGTAAAAGAGAATGTTTTTTAAAGAAGCTCAAATAAGAAATCAATTTAAATAGCTTTTTATATATAAAAAAAAAGTAATTTTAAATATTTTATCATTTTGTTTTTATTTTTATGGATAATAAATTTTTAAAGAATCCGTAAACTATTCAAAATCAAGCTGAGTTTATCATACTGAATTCAACGTGGCATTCTCAATTCGTGTAATTTTATGTGTACAATTCGTGACATAATGAATTCAGTAGAGAAATTTGTTCTGCACTTTTCTGAAAATTTATCATATGCACGCTGAGTTTGTACCAAATATTAGTAGTTTATAAACAACATCACAAACTAAAATGTACAATCTTTATTTGGATCACAAACTTAAGGGCATGGTGCTTGAGATAGTCTTATATATATGGTGAAAGAAAAGGAATAAATATGGAAAATTAAATACGAAGAGATCATTTAAAACTTATAATTCTAATGTCACGGGAGCTTAACAACTTCAACAAACTGGCCAGGTGACAATTATCCTGAAGTATGTACTTGATCCATAATTTGTTAATCAAGATTTCAAGATTTTTTTGTTGAATTTTTTTTATGCAGATAAATATTGTGGATTACTACCGAGTTGTAATATCATTATAAAATTGCTTGATTCACTGCAGACCTTGAATCGCATATGTTCATGATCAATGTGAGAAGATACATAGATCATATATTAATAATAGTTTTGCTTGTATTTCAAGAAGTGGAATTTTGTTTATCTAATTGAGCGTATAATTCATCATGTTCTTGGAAACAAGTACCAAATCAAATTGTTTGAAATAATTGATGCAAGGGGAATATAATTTATAACATCAAAGTACTTGATTTTCATTTCATAACTATTTTCCTATTCCAAGGCATATTAGCATATACTCTGTAACAAACTATCAGGAAAAAAAATACATGTATTTGGTCTAAATTTAGACAAATACATGTACTTGTTGTAAAGAAGAAAATATTATTCTAATAAAAATTACAATATGGTATATTTACGTGAGTTTTTTTTTTTGGTGAATAGTTTTTTTTTCTTCCATCAAGTAGCCTAGTGGTTAGAGCTCACACAATTTAATTGTGGAGAAGTGGGGTGTCTGGAGTTCGAACCCCGGCCCATGTGCATATAATATGCAATATCCCTACCAACTGAGTTAAACTCACGGGGATTTTGGTGAATAGTTATGAGTGTCCATTTGGTATTGTGTCACACTGTCACCATCAAGCATGATATTGTTTGAAATTTATATTGATAGTTTATGTTTAATGTGGTCATTGGATCTATAGAAGAAATGGCAACTATGAGGATTTGGTAGTCCCTATGGCTGATAAAACTGCTTGGCGGATGGTGGAAAAAAATAAGTCATTTGCAGTACCAAAAGGTACATATATGTAGATATGCATGTCTTTCTTTGTTAGTTAACTCTATTTTACATTATACTCCTATCCACTAGAAAAATTCATCCAACAGAATAGAGAGAGTATGACATTTGTGTTTGATTCTGTTGCTAAGCATTACATACACTTAAAATTGCTGGTCGCATTCATTTTTTTTTAGTGAAGACTCTAATGACCAATTGACCAACCCTACCATTTCTGCTCGAGAGTTTATGACTATTATGATGCTCTTGAGAAAGAACTTATGGCAACCAAGAAGGTAATTAATCAACCATTAACTTATATATGCATAATTCTAATATGATTTTTGAGATCCATTATCTCTTATTGCACATTGGTTTTAAATTGATATTGCGGTTGCTCTAATATCGAATCTTTGATATCGCAAAAAAAAAAGTATAGACAAATGCAATTAATGTGATCGCAATTGTAGTCTCGATGCCGTTGCAAAAGTTCACAATTCTTTATCTTGAGACCACAATTGTTATGCCACAATTTAAAACATCTAGATTGCGCACAGTAAAAAAACATGTGTTTTCACGTAGAACACGACCATTTTAGATCAAATAAATCAAATTACATAATATCAAAATCCAATTTAAACGATATCAACCGTTAATTTGATATCAGATGGTGATATTAAAATATGTTTGGCGTAGTAATTGCACCAAATCCAAATTTAAAACCGTGATTACACTAAATTATACAAATCTTTTTACTATATAGTAAAATTAATGTTCAAATATGAAGTGCCCGTTTGTTAGCGGTAGTATACAGGGGCGGATTTACCACCCAGCTAACCTCGGCACGCGCCCGGGCTCAACTTATACTTTCTTTGTATTACTACAAGAAATTTTCTAGAAATTTACAAGAAATAGTTAATAAATATAAATGGTGTGACAAAGATATCACACAAGCTGAATTGTCCTAGTGGTAGATGCCCGATGCGCATGCTTGCATTGCTTAGGTTGTGGGTTTGACACCCAAACTCAAATGTTCTCTTTCATTGTTTTTCTTTTCCTTTTGAATTCTTTTTTTAACCCGGAACTCACGTTTTTTCTTTAATTGATTTTCTTTTCCTTTTTAATTCTTTCATAACTTTCTTCTCCTTTTTCTTCTTTAATTATTATTTAATAGCATGAGAGAGCATGAGAGGGCTTTTGAATTTGGCAATAGTTTATTATGGATTTTGAGGCTCATATATCCCTAATCCTCTCTCCAATACAACCAAATTCTTCTTAACATATTAGATTATATATTTACAAATTTTCCTTTTTTATCTCTTTTATTTTAAATTGTACTTTTACCGACAAAATGACGAGTCTCTTTTATTTATATATTATATCACATGTCAATTTACGGTTAATATTTTGCATAGGCTCAATAAAATTCATGGCTCCGCCACTCGTAGTATATATAATAATGCTTGGTCTTTTATAGGCTTTGGAGGATTCACTTGCCAAGCAAGAGGAGCTTTCAGCTTACATTGAGAAAAAGAAAACGAAGAAGTTGGTACGTATACTTTTTTTTTTAAGTCACCAACAAAGTAACTTTCTTCGATAACTAGATTTTTGACATGTGCTCCGCACAGGTTTATTGTAAAGGGATTGACATACGAATAATAAAATGCAATATATAACTGGTAATAGTGAAAAAAATAACACGTGATAATCCACAGTAGACAAAATAAAACACTTCATAAAATGTTTGAAATCTGAAATATTATAAAAGAAAATTTGGTAATCCTATCAATAATTCGGTAAAAGAAATATGAAATTTTTAGTACATTGGCATGTAGTTTCACCACGCATTGCGAAAACTCATATACGACGTTAGACGTTACATTGGTATCTTCACCATCTTCATCAATGATCAATATTTTTAGTCCTTCTCTGGATGTAACTCTTGAAATAACAACATACAACTGTCTGTGAGAAAATACAAGTGTTGGTAGATAGATATATACCAACATGTTTAAGCGGCTGCCCTTGACTTTTGTTAATTGTCATTGCAATTGATACAGTCAAAGGAAATTGTCTTCGTTGAAACTTAAAGAGAATCCTGACATCTAAAGGCGATTGAGAGAAACACGGTTTATGGTTTGTATATATAGCCAAGTTTATATGAAAATTAGGGTTGCCAAGTTTGCATGGAAATTAGGGTATTCTATTTGTAAACGTATTAAATAAGTGTAGAAAATATTGTCAAAAAAAAAAGGCAACATGATAGGAATGAAATTGGTGCGATGCATTTTTTTAGTAAGTGTACAAAATATTTCCTTCAAAAAAAAAGTGTACAAAATATTGTCAAAAAAAAAATCCAAATTTTTTTTTTATAAAATAGAAGGCATCATAACCTGATCATTGATATTGAGTGCATCATCGTAATTTCTAGAACAAACGTGCAGCATCAAAAAAAAATATTGTCAAAAAAAAAAAAGGCAAGAGGATAGGAATGAAATTGGAGCGATGCATTTTTTTAGATGGAATTTGTTAGGTTAAAATGAGAGGGAAAATATTAGGTTAAAATGTTGCAGACCTAACAAAATTAATAAATTAATAAATAAGGAGGGAAAATATTAGGTTAAAATGTTGCAGACCTAGCAAAATTAATAAATAAGGATAAATAAGTGTAGAAAATATTGTCAAAAAAAAGGCAACGGGATAGGAATGAAATTGGTGCGATGCATTTTTTTATTAAGTGTACAAAATATTTCCTTAAAAAAAAAGTGTACAAAATATTGTAAAAAAAATGGCATGAAATTGGTGCGATGCATTTTTTTAGTATTAAATAAGTGTACAAAATATTTCCTTAAAAAAAAATTGTACAAAATATTGTCAGAAAAAATCCAAAAAAAAAAAAATGTATAAAATAGAAGGCATCACAACCTAATCATTGATATGCTAATATTGGGTGCAACATCATAATTTCTAGAACAAACGTGCAGCATCAAAAAAAATATATTGTCAAAAAAAAGGCAAAAGGATAGGAATGAAATTGGAGCGATGTATTTTTTTAGATGAAATTTGTTAGGTTAAAATGAGAGGGAAAATATTAGGTTAAAATGTTGCAGACCTAACAAAATTAATAAATGAAATTGGAGCGATGCATTTTTTTAGATGGAATTTGTTTGGTTAAAATGAGATAAAAAATATTAGTTTAAAATGTTGCAGACCTAACAAAATTAATAAATAAAGATAAATAAGTGTAGAAAATATTGTCAAAAAAAAAAGGCAACAGGATAGGAATGAAATTGGTGCGATGCATTTTCTTAGTAAGTGTACAAAATATTTCCTTCAAAAAAAAAGTGTACAAAATATTTTTTAAAAAAAGGCATGAAATTGGTGCGATGCATTTTTTTAGTATTAAATAAGTGTACAAAATATTTCCTTAAAAAAAAAAGGTGTACAAAATATTGTCAAAAAAAAATCCAAAAAAAATGTATAAAATAGAAGGCATCATAACCTTATCATTGATATGCACATATTGAGTGCAAAATCATAATTTCTAGAACAAACGTGCAACATCAACAAAAAAAGGCAAGAGGATATGAATGAAATTGGAGCGATGCATTTTTTTAGATGAAATTTGTTAGGTTAAAATGAGAGGGAAAATATTCAGTTAAAATGTTGCAGATCTAACAAAATTAATAAATAGGGATTCACCAAAGTCACAAGTCTCACATGTTATGGTTTATTTATGGTTTTCTGAATTTTAAGTCTTTTAACCTAATATGGAACTTGTAAATTTTGAACTCTGTGAAAATATTTTAAAATCAATCAATAGTATACATATAAAGTGGGGTTTTTTTATGCCACATGTCGCTTCCACGTTATTCTCAATATTTTTAATTTTTTTAATTCTTTAAAATTAATATTTTATCTGACATAAATATCTCAACAAACTTCATACATTACTTTGATCTTATCAACTAAATATTTTATTTCAATTTTTAATACATATGTAGCATAAATATCTCAACAAACTACTCATTATATTTTAAAAAAATTTAATCATCAATAGTCAATATTTTATTCGCTATTTATGAAAGTTAATGACCAACAAAAACTCGATTTTTTCCTTAAAAAAATAACTCGATTGGTCTCATGTAATCATTTGACACCTCATCATATTTTTACCTTTTGTTTCTTTTGTAACTAAAAAATCTATGCATAAGTGAAAGAAAATAATTGCCAAGAGATTGAATTGTTTTTTCTTAAAAAAAAATATATTGAACTGCTTTTGTAACAAAAAATTGCTCTTATATAACTGTATTAAACAAACTATTTTCTTAATGATTTACTTACGATAAATAAAAATGAAATAGATTCTAATTTTTTTAAATGTCAAAAAAATCTTTAAGTTATTGAATGTCAAAATCATTTTTATTATAATCCGTAACAAACATGTTCTATAAGGCCATTTGTTATAACTTTTAAAAAAATCATTTTAAAGAGTACTGTACGTGTTTGTTATAATTTTTTTAAAACTAGGATCTACACAAAAAAAATCTAAAAATAGTTTCAAATGAAAAGATATTAAAATAACTTTTCAAAAAATATACTTTTTTAAAGGGGGGGAGAAAATAAGTAATAAACGATGAAGATAATTTTGTAACAATTTGTCGTAGCCAGAGGTGGCCCTGAGGGTGAGTTCGAGGTGCGACCACACATGACTCCATTTTTCCGTGGGCACCAAGTATTTAGCGTAGTATGTGTGTGGTGTAGTGTTTCCAATCACGCGTGCGTGCGAGCACACATGTGTATTACATATAAAAAACTTTAGGGCACTTACTTCACGTTTTGCAGAGGTCACTCAAAACTGCAGTGACGACCTTGCTAATGTAAAAGGTGGAATATCCATAACTTTTCAAATTCAAAGGGTCAGAAAGAAAATCCAAAATAGGGTCATGGATTGTTGTTGATTTTAATGGTTAACCAACTCATGTTCTCACAAAACAACATAGATTTTGTAGAAAGAAATGGGTGAATGTTGTTGTACTTTATTCCTCAGCCCAAGGCTAGTTTAAATAGAGATGATATAATTAATTTGTGGGACGAAAGTCACAGGTTTTACAAGCGAGTACTGATTTCTAGTGATAAAGATGATATAATTTGTGAGGCCCAAGGCATGTTCTCACAAAACAACATAGATTTTGTACAGGCTTAAATAGAGATGATAAAGATCTCATCTTTCTAAATAAATAATTTAAGTTCACTTAGTACTTGTTTGGTTGTGTCCGGTTTGTAAATCCCGTCTCTCAATGTTATTTACACCACAATTTTACCAGCGTCATTCACTTTCTTTCTTTTTTCTTTTTTTTCTTTCAAAGCCACCCTAAATGTGACAATGATTGCAAGGCCACTGCAATTGCAAAAGCAGTACAAAAAATATAAGCATAGATGGAAGTATCCGAATCCGAAAACTTTGACCTCATAAAATAATTGATTGTTACGGTTAACACCGAACAAGACCCGATGAATGTTAATCCAGTCAGACGATACAATGATGATTTAATCTTAAACTTGATTTTTTTTTTATGGTTAATTTAGCTATCAAACAAGGGATAGTGGTGGCCATGAAACAAAAAGATGTTATAAAAATAAACTCTACCATATTATTAAGACCGTCTTGAAGAGTTTGATTGTTGGATTTATTTGTTGGTGTTGTTGACATAGAGCCAACAAGCGCAAAAAACCCAAAAAAACAGTAAATATATGAAGAGGTAAGTGAGGAGCGTTTGATGAATTTTGAGGGAAATATATGATGAGGTGAGTGAGGAGCGGTATATGAATTTTGTGAGTGGGGGAGGTGAGTGAGGAGCGGTATATGAAGAGGTGAGTGAGGAGCGGTTGATGAATTTGAGGGAAATATATGAAGAGGTGAGTGAAGAGTGGTTGATGAATTTCGTGAGCGAGGGAGGTGAGTGAGGAGCGGTATATGAAGAGGTGAGTGATGACCGTTGTTGAACGGATAGAACGGAAGAGGATCAATGGATTTGGTTGTGGGGCCTACGAGTGGAAAATAAAGATGACGACATGGTTTTGACCGTTACTTTTGCTAGTACACATGACAGTTACACATGCCCCGTTAATTTTGACCGTTGCATTTGCATATTCAAGAGAAGAAAAGGGAAGTCCTTATATAGTATCAAACATGTGACAATTGGATCGGTGTGGTGGCCGGTTCGAGTTGACAATTAGATCGGCCATGCTATCAAACCTGCGAGAACCGGTGTGACTCGTCGGTTTTCCAAAACCGATCGGGTCAATGCGTCGTCCATTCGTAGCACTTCATAGGCAATCCCTTTGTCAACGTTAAACTTGCAGAAATGAGGAAAAAGTTTGCACAAACAAGAGAAACAGATGAAATATACAAACAGAGAAGAAGAAAGGCAACTGTAACGTTGCTTCATGGATAACTATGTGAGATGAATGCAGGAGCAAGAAAATTTGAAGCGACGGCTGAGAAAGCAATTGACAATGACTCTTACATTTCATTGTCGGCCTGCCCATTGACGTGTTACGATCGACAGGCCGACAGGATCGAGCTCATAAGAACCCCTTCTTCGGAGTTAGATCTGCAACATAATGAAGAAAGGCAAGGTGTTTCAACAGGAATTCTTTAAGTTAGATCTTGTTGCCTTGCCAAATGACTTATTCATCTGGCAGGCAGCAAGATCTAACTCATAGAAACCTCTTGATGTTCATATCTATAGAACAAGTTCATAAGCTTTGTGACTATATATTTTGGTAGCATGCTGAAGATCTTCATCACGCTGTCAAACAGGGAGAAATCTATTTGCGACAGCATGAGAAAGATCTTCAGCACAATGACAAAAAATTTCATTGTTTCTTTGGTGTGTTTGTTTGTATTTTTGACAGCGTGCTGAAGATCTTCATCACGCAATCAAATAGAGAATATCTATTTGTGATCGCGTGAGAAAATTCCTCAGCTTAATGACAAAAATTTGCATGGTTTCTTTGGTGTGTTTGTGTGTTCTTGGTGGATATGAAGCTGAAAATCGGAGACCACTTGTTTATAGGAGTCCCTGGATGTTATGGACCACATAAACTCTTGGTGCAATATGGTTCACACAAAAGAATCCTATGATGAGGCAGTTCAGATTATATAATTCAAATTACTCTAGCGTAATTCGGATTATATAATCTGGATTACACTTGCACCCTAAAATTTGAGTTAACTTCGGACTATTTTAGCGTTTAAATGAACATGTTTGACGTAAATTAAAACATATGAAATACATGTTTATTTAAAACATGACACGTAATTAAAACAACATAAAGATAGAGAACTTAATTCAACAATATATAACTAACACGTAATTAAAACAACATAAAAAACGTGTTTATTTAAAACATGGCATGTTATCATGGATCATCGAAACTAATTTCTTCGTCTGGTGGTTTCAGGAGTGCCCTGATCTCTTCGTAGGTCCTGGGCCAGATAAAACTTTTCATAATTTGTTCAGTAGATCTAACAAACGAAGCATCCAACTCGATCGGTCCTATAGTACCGTGCTGACCAAAGATAGAGAACATGGTTCTCACGTCGTCATCGTTCGTGAGTTTCATCCGGTTGAACCTTGGAGATCCGACTGAGTCGGACAATGGACATCAATATTCAACACCGGCCACCATCCTCGTGTCTCTGTGGTTGAGTTGACAGTTGATTTGATCCAACCGGTTCTTCAGCCCGGAGAGGGTGACATCGTTGCGAATCCTAAACAGATATCCGTCGTAGTAGACTGCCGCTAGCTTGGTGTTCGGATCAAAGTCAGGGAATTCCTTTGTTTTTTTTTTCTGGTGTAGTTTACTTATAATGAAAACAGAGACCCCTATTTATAGAGGTATCTGGGCGTTGTGGACCACATAAATTGTCGGTGCATTGTGGACCACACAAAAGAATCCTATGTTAAGGCTGTCTGGACTATAAAATCCGAACCACCATTCACCTTACAGAAAGTACCAAGTATCATTTATTTCAACTAAAATCGTATATTTCCAGATTATATAATCTGGAATCCGTTTGTAATCCGGAAACTATAATCCAGACTGCATCATAATCTTTTGGCTGGTGGTCTGCACCACACATAACATCTTTGTCAGATGTTTTGGTCTTTGGTTAAGTCAAGAAAACGTGTTTTTACACGGTTTTTGACTGCATTAAGTGTAGATACACTCTATGCAACCACTCCCTCCCTATAAATAGCCTTCCAAACCATGATTTTCCGTCGTTGGCCTTTCAAAGAAAGAGGCCTCTTTGAAAATTTTCAGGGATTGTATGAACGATCAATCGAGCTCAAGGGCATTGGTTTCTTCTTCCTGCCCTCCTCTTTACTCCTCCCCTGTCTCCCCTCCAACAGTGAAACTACTAGTATGTCCTATGACTTCCCTCTTCTTGGGCTCTTTGGAGATTAGAAATAGTTTTAGTTCTTATGTAATAAGATTAGCAATAGTTTTGGGTTCTTATGTAATAAGTTTAAAAAGTTTCAATCTTTATAATGTATTATTCATATATTAATAAAATGACTTCCTTCAATCTTTGTGTTCTTTTTATTTATGTCTATTTCCTTGTTATTTCATGAATTTGACATCGTTGAGAAAAAAAATTCTGGAAAAAGAGCTTTTCGGATAATAAAATCTGGAAACACTAACAATATGTTTCAGAAAATTAAATCCAGACGAGGGATAATTTTGGAAAAAAATAGGGCGCGCGAGAAACCAATAGGGTGGAAAAAATAATAGTCTTAGTTGTATCTATTCACAGAGACTTAGTCTTAGTTTTATCAATAAGGTAGGGCTTTCAAAGATGTTTGGTTTAGTAATGATTGTAGAAAAATATTGGTGAAAAATTAAATTAAAAGTTGTGTTGAGATTAAGTTTCATTAGTTGAACATCGAATGTCTCTATATTTTTTGCAAAACCAATTTCTCTATACTTTTTCAACTATTTAAGCATAGTTTTTACTAGTTCTATAGTTCTATGAATACATGTGCGAGCATGCCAATAAATGTGGAGAAATGATATTTGTACAATTATTTTGTAAAAACTTTTGAACAACTTTCTCTCTCATACTCATATGATATTGTTATTATTTCTCTTCCTTTTTCTCTCTCCATTGCTTTTAACCAATAAAAAGATAGAAAAACAAAGTTGTCATTAAAGTTATTAATAAATAGATATACAAATATCATTGCTCATAAATGTGCTACCTTCCTGCACATCAAACCCGTTATACTTTTTTTAACGTGGTTGTGGTGAAACTTTCTTTTCCTTTTATTAGACATTCCTGTAAGGATTATCCCATTGTGATTTTTTTTCTTCCTAAATTTGATAAGTGGTTATTTTTTCTTTTTAAATGAAAAAATATTTGTAATTAATTAGTAGGTTAATTTTTTTGACTTTAAACTCATGATCTTCGACTCTTAATCTTTAATTCAAACCAACTGAACTCCTAATTTAGATAATCAATGAAAATCCATTATTAAAAAAATTAAATAAATTCCTCAAAGTCGAAGTTCTAATTTGACAATTTAGGTGAATTAGATAACTTCTTACAAAAATAAAATAATAAATTAACTAGCTATTCTATTTTTTTTTTTGGTTGGAAATATTCTATCATTTTTATTTTTAGAGGATTTCGTCATCAAAGACACGAGTTTTTCTAATCAAATACATTCATTCATCCTTATTATATCGTTCAAGCTCAGTTTCCTCTCACGCACGACACGCGCTCTTTGTCTTTTCTCTCTGCCAGAGACCAAAACCCTAGATCTTCAATCGCGATTTTGGACACATCATAATCATCGGTAAAAGCCCTAACTCTTGCATCTCTCCTTTTCAATTCACCGGATTTTCACATGCCAATTGAATTTTTTTATTCGCTTATTAGGATCATAAATTATCTGGTTAACATCATTTAGGTTTTTCATAGATGAATGAATGAATCAATTAATTGATGAATTTTACATTAATCTGCGAAATTAGTTCTTGAGATGATGGATTGGTTGTGTGTAAAGGGAGGATTTTGATTGTATTTGAGGATTACATTCGAATTTGGAGGCTAACAAGGTTCAAAACTCATGGGAGTTATTGGTTATTGAATCATGGTAGATAATTCTATCTGTTTGTGCATATATTACAGGGGAGAAAGGTTTTCATTCTGAATCTAGAGCTATTGCGGGCCGAAGAAATGGATCCTGGTCGCTATGCACTGCATCAAGGCTGGGATAATAACAGCGTAATTGTGGTTTCCTCTTTAGTAAATAAAATTCACCTATGTGATGTGGGGGAAACAAACTATTAGGGCTCATCCTTAGAGAAATTATGAATGAAAGAAAGCTAGCTAGCTAGCCGTGGGGGCAGTCAGGATAAGGACTCCATTTGCCTATACCTCGTCTCATCATTCATTATTTGTTGCTGACATAACTTATTCTCTTCAATCCACAGGCTCTTGAGGGTTATGGTGCGGTCCATGAGCCAAATTTTCGGTGAGTGCAACTGTTCCTTGCTGCTTACTTATCATCTACATTCCTATGGTAATAGCACACGGGTAAAAATATATGGTTGGACAATTAAGATGCACCTTTCTTTTTGCACGATGTTTGTTTTCGAATTATGTGGGTAGGATATTCATTTTGATGCGCATTGGCAATTGTTTTTTTTCCTTCCTCCCACTTTACCCCTTTTTTTGGCAGAGTCGGTGGCACTTATGATGAAAGACGGTTTGTAGATGAAAGATATCCAAGCGATGCTGTATACCAGAGAAATAATTTCCATCGTGATGCTCTGAATAGGGAGGCCTATTTGCCACCAGGACCTGCTGTTGGCCAATGGAGTCAATCCAAACGGAGGGGTTATGATGAAGATTATCAACTTGAAAGGGAATCTAGACGTTTTCAGAGACCTTATCATGAACCATACAACCAAATGGATGGTTTTAGGGATCGGGAGATTGACATGTACCCGGAGTATGATAAGTTTCGAGATGGTTATACCAGCATTGAAAACTATGGTGATCGAGGCTATGACAAACCTGCCAGGTTTGCAGGGCATGACCGTGATGATTATGCATATGATGATTATGGCCACAAGTCCCGTGTTTCCCACCATCGAAGGGAGGATAGCCACGAGAGGGATTACGATCATGGTCGGCATAGTTATGATTCTGATTATGAAAGAGATGGCAGAAGAGATAGTAATTCGAGGCGACGTGAATCACGTGATCGAGAACGAGACAAGAGATGTTTTAGTCGGGAAAAAGATCCAAGTCCACACAGGAAACATGAGCGTTCGCGATCGCGTTCACGATCCCATTCTCGATCTCGGTCTCACTCCCGTTCCCATTCTCACTCTCGTTCCCGTTCGCAATCTCGTGGATATGATGATCATCCAAAATCTAGGTCTCCTCGAGGTCGAAGCCGTAGTAGAAGTTATCGTGAAGACAACTATGCTGACAATCGATATGATAGAAGTGAAAGACGCAGAGACCATGATGATAAACGTCAGAGGGAGCATTATTCCGTGGTATGTGTTGAATGGCGTTATTCCTTTTCAGGTGATTATCTTAACATTTCTGAATAATTTGAGAAAGCTATTTTTCTAGGCTCCATCTGCAACTGTTGTTGTGAAAGGTCTTTCACAGAAGACGACTGAAGAAGATCTATACCAAATCCTTGTATGTGCTACTTAATTTGTTTTAGCCTCTAATTTACTTCTTTATATTTAGACAGTGCTTCTGACATAATCATTTATATTTGTGTAGGCGGAATGGGGTCCCCTTCGACATGTTCGTGTTATAAAAGAGAGAAGTTCTGGCATCTCTCGTGGATTCGCATTTATTGATTTTCCTTCCGTGGTATTCATCCTTTTGATTTTCCAATATTGTACATTTTGGTTTCAAGAATGATACTAAGATTGTTATTATGGGATTAGGGAGCTGCACAAGGAATGATGGACAAACTCGGAGGTGATGGTCTTGTTGTTGATGGCAGAAAACTTTTCTTTGAATATAGGTATAATTTTTATTTTTAGGGTTTGTTAACTAAATATTTTTTGGTGTTATATTTCGATGCTTTTAAGACCTGTTCTTTCAAGTGTACTGTATAGATTACAACTCTGCTGTATTTTGTTGCAGTAGTAAGCCAACTGGAGGTGCAGGTTCAGATGGAGCTATGAAACCAGGTCACAGTCATAAGAGCATTACAATACCATCTGATTGGATGTGCATTATATGTAGCTACATTAATTTTGCACGCCGGACTTCCTGCTATCAGGTCCATATTATTTCTTGCATCAATTTTGCATTTCTGTTGCTATTGTTGAATCAGTCTTTCTTCATGCCTATTGCTTTGGATTAATTAGCATGTCTAAATTAGTTAGGGCAGTAACCCATTTTTTAATTGAGTTGTAAGTGTATCCATGTACATGTGTATTAATAAGAATGGTTCCATTTTTGTTTTCTCATCGGTGCAGTGTAATGAACCACGCACTGATGATGCTCCTGCAGCAGATATTTCATTATCAAATTCAACATCCTTAGGAAAGAAAGGCTTAGAGGCGGGTTAGTATAACTGCTTTATCTGACAGATTGTTTGTTTATGTTCTGCAATTAATAAGTTTGCATGTAATCAGGTCCAACTCATGTATTGGTTGTCCGTGGATTGGATGAAAATGCCGATGAAGAAATGCTCCGCTATGAGTTTTCCAAGCATGCTCCAATCAAGGTTTAATTAAATATCTGTGCAAACTAATTTCTCCTTTTACTCGGAGTGGGGGTTGTTCTCGTTTGTATTGCTAGCTATGTGCTTACAAATGCCGGTATTATCAATTACAGGATCTACGTCTTGTGAGAGACAAGTTCACTCACGTCTCAAGAGGATTTGCATTTGTACATTTTTATTCGGTAGGTACACCTTATGCTTGATGATCCTTTAGTTTTTTCTTCTGATGTTCATGACATGTGTGTTTTTCCCGCTTCATGTCATTGTGTAGTTAAAGGAAGGGCATGTGTTAAATCATTCGGTGATATCTTGTTTCTACAATTATCTAGTGTATTTGTAATTGTAAAAGTGTTTGGAGTGTGAATTCGTACTTTCAGTTTTGGTGGATATTATTGATGTATTCGATGAAAAATTTAACATGACCTATATTTGAATGAATTCTGGCAATTTCGCTGTTTAGATAATGCTTTGAAATTTATATTTGAACTAATTACCGATAGCTTTCTATTTATGTTTGCTCCTTGCTGTTGCCAGACGAAGTCCTTTGAGAGTGTCGCTGTCTGTTTCACTTTTTTGTCTAAGGTTTTTTCATCGGTATTAACATGCTAATATACTAATTTTTAGGTAGAGGATGCTACCAAAGCTCTTGACTTAACAAATGGAACGGCCCTTGAGAAGAATGGGCAGATTCTAAGAGTAGCATATGCAAAAAGCATACTGGGGCCTGGATCAGGGGCGTCAGGAACTTCACAATCAAGCAGTCTTGCAGCTGCAGCTATTGAGGCTGCAACATTTTCCCAACAGGTGTTCTATTCTTTTTTCATATTGTTGAAATTGTGGGATTTTAGATAAAAAAGATGAGAGAACTCATAAAAGCTTGAACATTGTTGATAATATTTTGATAGTAACTTGATACAAAAAACCAAATCCCTATTTATAGGGATACACAAACTCAATCCTAAATCAAGAACAAATCATAGCAATAATAATAAGGGTCATGCTAACAAGTTCCCTAAGGGTACTTGTTAAGAAGTCAAAAGGAAATAAATGATGAATTTAATGTAGAAACAATCAATTTTTAAAGTTTCAAGTGGTTGAATGCACCATTCCCAAGATAAAATTTCCCTTTTGGACTTCGTAACAAGTGCACCAGGGCACTTGTCAGCATTTCCCTAATAATAATAATATAAAATCTAATCCTATGACATACTCCAAAGATACTTTAAAAATAAGATAAAAGTATTTAATAATATTCTTAACACGTATATATGATGAATTCGTTTTTTGTAATGTTAAAGACATTATATGTATCATTGCAAACTTGCAGTAAAATACTGTCCATTTGAAATCATTTCATGCAAGTTAGTCATGTTGTCCCTTGTGATTCTTGTAGATCAATTATCTTGTGCTAATTTTCTGACTTGGTTGATGAACAAAAATTCTAATAACTAGAGCAATCTGGTGGAAAATAGTTGGGACTCTACCTAGATGTTTTACCAGAGGAAGGCATTGTAAAGACTTGAAAGAAATATTAGACGTTTTATGTTATCCTTTCTTGCTATTCGGTTTGAGGGAGGGTTAAAAAGATATGTGAAACAATATGGTATTAAACTAGTTTGAAAAATAGTTTTATGAAATCTTAGCATAATTTTTACCTTTTTTTCCTTTCGCTTTATCAATTGCAGTTAATGGAAGTATATTTAACATAAACAATTCTTAACTGACTTGCTAATTTGACAGACAGCCTCTAGGTTATTTACTTTTCTCATATCCTGGGAGTTTTTCCATGTTGTTTTTTAGCAATTGATTCCATTTGTAGATGGAAATTTCTGACTAGAGTTGTTTCTGATCTATTATATATGCCAACTATTGTGTATTTCTTATTGAGGTGGTGTACTTATTGTAGTTCTGATATAACGTTAAGTTGCCATACATTTGATATGTGTCTTGTGCTTTTCTCTAATCTTCAGTATGATTCTGTCGGATGGGCTCCCAAAGAATACAATCCAGATGACAAACAATCTAATGGTCCTGAGCAGCCTGGTACTGATGTTGGTGCACCACAATCAGGTTTTGTTTGGGACGAAGCATCTGGTTATTACTATGATGCTACTTCTGGGTTTTATTATGATGGGAATACTGGTATGTTTCTATATCGAGTTTATCCAAAAAGCTTATATTTAGGAACTTGTTAAAATATTCCCAAAGCACTTTTAGGATATGTATCAACTATCATGTACTTCCGAAGTAATTCCATGTACTTTTAGTTTCTCAAGACTTTTGTTATTTTATTTGGACTTTTTTAAATGAGCCAAAGCTCAAAAGCAAGTGTATAGAGTACCCAAAACATGCATGTTGGTTCTTCACTTATAGTTATGGTCTAGGAGTGCCAGTAATTTTCATGCTGTTTTTTTTTTCTTTTTCTGCATTCACCCCTTTTCTTTTTTATTTTCTCATGTAATTGGGCTCTGTTAGAAGGCATGAAGCTGCAGAATTTTGCAGAACTCTGCATGTGCTGTATGTGTCTGCATACACTCACTATTCATGCTAGTACTATTCTCCAGAAAATTTTGCATATTTTAGGTTGCGTGTCTTGATTGAGCCTATATTTTTTTATCTGCATACTTGGAACACTGATATACTTGTGAAATTGTTATTTTAATCTTCTTTTCTTGTTATTTTTTAATTTTCTGCTTTTTTTGTGACATGTAGGTCTTTACTATGATGGTAATAATGGGATTTGGTATTCATATGACCACCATACTCAGCAGTACATCCCATGCACCGATCAAAATCAGAATAAAACATCTAATAACGAGTCTGAACCTTCTAAGGCATCTGATGGTTCTAGCACTAAAAAAGTGGTGATTTCTGCACCAGCTACTATTGTTACTTCAAACGAGAAGCCAGCTTCACTAGCAGATGCCGTCCAGGCTGCTGCAGCTGCTGCTTTAGCGGCAGAGAAGAAAGAGAAAGAAAGATCAAAGGAGATAAAACTTGCTTCAAAAAGCAGTATTCTAGCAAACAAGAAAAAAATGAACAATGTGCTGTCAATGTGGAAGCAGAGGAGTCATGAGGGACAAGCTACTCGTGTGGCACTGGAGGACAATCAGTTATCTGGTTCTGCTGACGATAGGTCATATTCTTCTGCACCTTCTGCAAAGAACAAGTTAAAAACTGAGACAGTAGCAAGGGAAATTAATGCGTCTAATCTGGGAGGTCACACAACTGCACAGGTTGTCGCTACTGACTCCCAGGCACAGCCACGACCCTTCAGTAATAGCCTTGGGGGCACTCTGATGGGGGTTATTAGGGGATCAGGAAGAGGTGTTGTTAAATCAGATACTTCTTATTCTGGCTCTACGTCTGCCACACCATCTATGTCCGCTTCATCTTCTGCAAATGTTGATACACAAACATTTGCTACTCCCTTTAAAACAGATGTCTCTTCCCTGGGTTCATATACACCATCTGCGTCTGTTGGAAGTGGACGAAGAAGGTTTTCGGAAATGCCTCTTTCTGCTTCAACTCATAAGGAACAGTCCCAAACAACCTATAGGGATCGGGCAGCTGAGAGAAGAAATTTGTATGGCTCGTCATCTTCAGTTGGCAATGATTTGGCTGACCTCGAAATTGGGGATTCAAGTAAGATTGCTTAATTTGTGTAGATTTCATTGCTTTTGAGTTCAAGTATTATGAAAAATTGCTGAGGGTGTACATGAAATACAGTTATTAGTTATTCATACTAAAAAAATTGTTTGGTGCCTGATGAAAAGGCTTGGAGTATAGATAAAGCTTTTTTTTTGCTTTAGGTGTCGAGTAAGATTTAGTTTTATGAGAAATTGATGAAATCTTCGTGATTGGGAAACCAAACAATTTTCTGTGTGTAATTGATGTTTGATTTCTCTGTCTCTTCCTATAGTTGTAAGTTTATGTACTTTTGAAAAATATGACAAGTAATTTATTTTCGCTGAAGCCCTAATTTTACATGTTGAATGGAAGTTCTAAATATCCAAATAGTAGGTTAGCAAACCAATAGGTTTGCTGGTAAATTTTCACCTCAGATATGTAGATTGACTTTTGAGAAAACATTTGTTTCTACCAATTGTGTCCTTGAAGCTCGCGATTTTGCATCAAGGAGGAGTGATACAATGCCATTCCCTCCCGGGGTTGGTGGAGGACGCGCAGTTGGTGATGTCAACCTCGATACTTTTGAGGTGATTACAACAGACAAAGCGATTGATGAAAAGAATGTTGGTAATCGGATGCTTCGCAACATGGGCTGGCAGGAAGGCTTGGTATCAATTCATTCCCTCTGTACTACAAGTTTTTATATTTATTATTACAATTAGTTATTTTTATTGGAGGTGTTACTGTTTAGTGGAGAGCTTGATATAGTCTTTGTTATACTTGCAATCAGCTCAGCTTTAAAATTTTCAATTTTTGAGGGATGTGCTAGAGTGGTGATTTAATCCTAGAACTAGAATTTCCTTTTTATTCAATCAAGCACCCTTACAATTTGGATGGGATAACTTCGGACATTTGGGGTTCTTTCAACGCATCTTCTGAATGATTCTAACATTTCCACATTATTCTTGTTTCTTGTATTATGGATAAATTGATGCACAGGGGCTAGGAAAGGATGGAAGTGGAATGATTGAGCCTGTCCAAACACAAGCCATGGAAAATAGAGCAGGACTTGGAAGTCAGCAGAAAAAGTTGGACCCTAGCCTTGAGGTGCAGGCAGGCGATAGCTACAAGATGCTTATTCATAAAAAAGCACTTGCCAGGTTTCGGGAAATGTAGGACTCAATCGAGGTTTGAGCACATATTCTAGGGTTTTAGCTTTTGAATATATAGATTTAGGTGTCTTCTGACATATATTTATAAATGTAAAAACACTAGCTTGCCATTACTTGAATTTCAAATTTCATTTTTGAAATTTAGTGAACATTTTTAATTATGCTCGAATTTCCCATGATCATTTCCTTGCTTGAACACTGAAGGCATACCGAATTGCCATTTAATTCATGTTTTGCAATGAGTTAATATGAGTGGTCTTGTAGACATTTCTTTTTCATTTGTTTTATATCCTTCCCTTGGATCTATTCTCTAGAGTGACATAAGTCAAAATCAGTTTTATCAAGCATAAATATTATGAACACATTATCATAATCTGGAGGTTCTGCTTGTAGAATTTATACAAAAGTTTATGTAACCTGTAAATTATCATGCCGTACTTTCCTAATTTTTTAATAAAGTTATTATTCTAAAATTATGATATCCTTTTTTCTGAATTTAATTCTTTTTCATCGGTTTCTTTTTTTAATAAAATGTTGCTAGTTAACGTAACCACACCGTCTCTCTTTTTTCCCAAGTTTTTTTTTCTCAATCAAATCGCTTTTTTCACCTTGGTGTGTCCTTGTACTCTTATCTGTCTTTTTCTTCTCATGTAAACAAACCCATTGTACTCTTCTGTCTCTTTCTTCTCATGTAACAAGTACCGATAAACTGGTCTCATTTTTTATTTTAGGAGTATGTTTGGTTTCACTTTTAGAGATGTCAAAATTGATTATGAAGATGTAGGATTGATCATGAAGATGTAGGATTGATCATGTCGTGTTTGGTTGTGATCAAGTAAAATTGATTTTATTTGAAGCTAGAATTTGCAGCTTTTGATTCTAGAAATAATTTTTACATAAATTTATAATTTAATTCACTTTTACATAAATGTATTCGATCATAAATCACTTTACATTCTATTCACTTTTGGTTAGAATCAATTTTACAGAATTTATTCACTCAATCAATTCTCAACACGGCAGGTTAGAATCAATTTTACAGAATTTATTCACTCAATCAATTCTCAACACGGCAGAACCAAACAAACACTAGGTTGTCCTTGCCACCAAACTAATATATAGGTTATTTACACTAAAAATTCAAATATTTTATAAATGTATATCTAAATTAACTTTATTTAACAAAAATAATTATGTTAAAGAGAATGTTAAAACATTTGTTGCTAACACCTCTTTGATAAATTACTTAACAGGCAGGTCTATTTTAGTTAATATTTTTGTAATTGCATCAACAAAAGTGAAATTTTGACATTCAATACTAGATAAATGAGTTAAGAGACATCAAATAAAGTGATATCTTTTTGCTTTGCTACATCCGGTCCTTCCATTTTTAACTATTTTGATAACTTTTTTTTTCAGCATAATTCAAATTTCAGTTTTTCAAATTTATTTTTTGGAAAACTCATCTGATCATATTTGTTGTTCCAAAAATCTCAGTTCAAAAACTTTAATATAGAAAATTATAATAATTTTGAAAAACATGAATTTGAATTTTTTGAAACATAAGATTTTTTATTTTCTTTGGGGTGGAGGGACTAGCTAGAGTAAAAAAAAAAAACAAAAACTAACTTCCTTGATTTTGTCATAATGTGGTTATTGTGTCTCTTTACAAAGCCCATCCTTTGTAATTTAGTGTTTATTGTATTAAACTGACAGATTCTTCTTCTCCACACTGTCCAAATCTAAATAAAGGACCATCTCGTACCTATGTTTCTCTATGTAATGAGTTAAGAGATTTGAAGGGGAGAAAAAAACACTAAACTGTGCATCATAAAACAAACAAGACTGTCCCATCCCTATGTTTCTATATGGACAGCAACTCATAATAATTGAACTGTGTAATTCCTTGCCTCATCCTTTTGTGGGTCCAATAAATGAGTTTGCATTTAGTGTTGTCTTCTGTGGGGATAACAACTACTCATCCTCAACAAAACAGTCTTCTTTGCTGCAAGATAATTCTTATGAAGTCAGCATTAATATTTTAAAATATATAGTAGCCGTAAATATAAATAAATTTAACTTAGGTTGGTGTTTTTGAGAATACACATTTTCTATGACATGAAGAAGATTAAATGTACTTAAGTAATGTTTCTAATAAATAGTACTTATATTCAGCAGTCTTAAGTATAAGCAAGTTTTCATAGAGATTAAATGCACAAAATATAAATATAAAATATTATTACTCAATAACCAACTTACTTGATGTTTTGATGCCTTCAAATTCTCCAGTAGCTCAGCAATCTCAACCTGTTTCATCACTGTATCATGTACCACCTGCATCATATTACAAAAAATTAAGTATCATATCATCAAAACAACAAGTAGTTGTAAATGACAGAAGAAAGTATAGAGAATAACCCTCTTGGTATTTTCAAGGTCGAACTCGACAGATTTAATCCTATCCAAAGAGCTCATAAGCATTTTCTCCTTTTCCATAGGTATTTCAGCAGGTCTATGGCTAAGTTCCACAAATGTTTTTTCTAGTTTCTGAAGACGTTCTTGTATAGATGGAAGAATATGATCCTCTTCAGAAGGTGTTTTGATATCTTCTATAAGGTTATTGATGTTATGTTCCACCACAATATTGTTCTGTGTTCTCCAAAATTCTAATCCTAAACCGTGGAAGAATATATCTAGTCTTTCCAAAAGATATATCAGCACACTTGACGCATATAAGAAATTTGTTGTCTTCGCTTTTTCCTTAACAAAGCCGAACCAATTTCTGATCGAAGTGCCTGTAAAAAATATGAGAATTTGTTCAACATGGAAGATAAGGAAAATACCGAAATACTTGCCAGTAATACTGTGATACTAATCGCACCCAACAGGAACAATACATATGTTGATTGTTGAGTTTCAATTCCCACTTTTAAATGTTATAAAATATTATTGAAATGTCTGTGCCAAAAAACATGAAATATGTACAACTTGTTTTCCACATCAAAGTGATACAAAATAAGGAATATGTAAAACTTGGTTCCATATAGCATAAGCAAAATGGACACAAACTGTATCAATAACTTCACTCTAGGGGACAATAGTATGTAATGTCTCGTTCATGTGAATCACGGTTCATACGAGGTGTAATTTTGAAGAAAAAAAAATGTTCACCATGTATACAGAAGGTTTCCACCTTTATAGGAATCTTGGTTTTTCAACCACTCTGGGAATGTTATGGCAAGAAACACAATTGACAAATATTTTTGGGGATGTTATTTCAAAGGAATATTTTTGTAAGAACATTTAAACTAAACAAGACAATCTAGGATTTCCCAAATTAAGATTCATGAAAAACTTAAAAATACCCCCCTGCAAGACACACCCGTACCTTTGGAATTCTCTGTACAAGTTATGTTCCCCATATCATCATTTTGCAATGGCTGTTCCTGAGTAAATTGAAATTGATCTCTTTTGAGCGTTTTTTCGGTGCCAGAAGCATTATCTTTACAGCTACGGTTGCTATTTGATACCCTAGCCTGCAGATAAAACAGTCTTTTGAATTGTTGACGGTTCAAGAGACAAACATGATACAAAAGCAGTATGTAATAACAAGGCTTCTAAAATGGTTCAAAAGCTCCAAAACTCACTTCTTCATGATCAGCTGAGGCTAAACGAGGGTTACTAAGTTTCCTTTGTCTAATGGACGGGCAAGAATCATTAATTTCTAACCAAGATTCTGCTGTTGACATATTGCTGCTTCGTCCCTGCAAGTTGATAAAAGGATGTCAAAAAGCATGTAATTGTATATTTGCATATAGGAAAAATCACGCTTCCAGTGCTTAAAGTTTGATCCTATATTAGTCCTTTAAGTCTCAAGACGTACACATCATGGTCACTTTTTTGAATTTCCGATTAAGTCTCAAGTCCAAATTCGTAAATTATATCATCTAAATCAATCACTTCTAAAATCCAAACCATTTATTGTCAAAAAGAGTTGAACTTACCTTTTGTAGGTGTGTTTGAAAATGGTCAATTTTCTGTTCATCGGCAACTTTGAGGATTTGTCTTACAAATGTTGCCTCCACATTATGAACAAACTAAAATCAGAATACCAAAATTAGTGTCACAATACTCTAGTTCAACATGGTAACTAATTCTAAGCTGTAGATATTTCTAAAAGATAGTAGAGCAACATTACCTTCATTATATTCGGATCATTCCATGGACCCTTACTAGACCTAAGACATCCACCTTCTCCAGGACATTTACACGAGCCACCCAAAAAATCCGGTAATTGACTATATAGATGCATTACAAACTACAAAGTAAACAACCATCTGAATAGAAATATAATGTAGCATGATGAAGGCACATATACATACCTAGAGTCGATGATATCATGTAGTTTAAATAAAGACTTTGGTTCAAGAACCTGAAAATTCATGAAAGTAATGCACTATCAGTAGGACTTCAGGGAAAGCTTCTGTAAATATAAGCGAAAAAAATCCATGTATAGGGTTTAAATTTGGACCATATACATATACTTTTTTGCCTATATTTTGTTACGGAGGGAGTACGAAATACTGCCAGCAAAAAGTTATAAAATATATTCTTCACCTGTATCTTTGCGATAGTTTTGGCGTCAAGAAACTTTTGAGCAGCAGGCCAAAGCATCTTCCTAAAGCCAGGACCAGCATTGACGATATACATTTGATGTAATGTCTGCAAATACATGTTGACGGAGTTAGTTTACATAGTAAGAGGACTAAAACTGACGTTATTTTGGGAAGGGACAATGTAAAAACCTCGGGGTAGTAACTGTTATCTATTTTTGTGATAGCAGCCAAGAGATTCGCAGCAGTAGGTGAGAAATTCTTCATTCCCTGTATTACACATGACATTATCAATACAGCATTTTTATTGATTAGTCACTCAATTTTAGTAAATGGATATCCTACATACCAATCCATGTACATCTAATATTGTCGTGGTTGAAGAAATCCATCGCTTTGATGCAATGGAGCATGCTGGAAATTTCTCCTGTAGAGTTCTCTCAAACTCCTGGACATGGTATTTTAAATATCGATCCATTGTGGTTATGCGCATCAAGCGGCTAGGATAAGCTTTTCCAAGCCTCTCAATGTAAACTGGGCGGCCTTCCTTATCAACTCCATGATAACCTTGAGGGTAATATTGCAATACTTCTTCCAGCTCTTCAAATTCAAAATCCTTCAAATATCATTAGACACATTTAGTCAACTCAAGTTCATCCTAGCATAGAACACTGCTGATTCTAAAATACACATGCAATCATCAGACATCATATATATAGTATGATTATTGAATAATGACCATTGAGTTAAACTAGTATATATTCCCTTTAACTGCAAAACATCTTTTGAAGAAAACAGACAACACTACTTTTCATTGCTAGTCAATTTTTTTTCTAATTTTTTATTTTTTTTTACAGCATGTTTCATTACTGATTTGGATCCCCTAATGTACATTTAGAGAACACTTTCCAATGCAACCTGTTAATGATGAAATTTAGAGAAGATCCAATTACTCTAATTTAATGCTCTAACAGTACCATACTTTTCTATGAATGTGCTAAACATTGCAGGGATTTAAATTTAATAAAATTAAGACCATAAACATTTATCTTAGCCTTTTTTAGATCAGGTAGCTGCTACTGTGCAATCCTACTACCAGTGATTGATTGTAGAACATTTAATAGGTTGTAATTCACTGAATAATTGTAGAACATTTATGAGGTCGTTAAATCTTGCACTAAATGTCTAGAGTCTAACCAGTACTATAATAATCAATAAATATCCAACCATAATCCGTACTAGAAGCAAAAAAACAAAACAGTACTAATGTACCAACACTTTCCCTGAATAAGACTGTTCAAATTTTGAGAAAGATAAAATAATTCTATTTTATGGAGGATAAATTTGAAAAGTAAAAGCATTTATTAAATTTTATATTATAAATAACTTTCTTAATTCTCATGATTTAGTTAACGGAGCATCTAATGCAACAAAATTAATTACTCCCTCCATCTCAAATCAAGTGTCTGAAATTGTTACGTCTATTACTAATTTCTATGAGAAAATGAGTTTTATGGACTAAAGTGCTTAGAAAATGAATAAAAGGTTGATTTGTTGACTCATGTGGGAGAGTTAATAAGTGAAGTGTTAGAAGTGGTCCAAATTAACAATCAACATAATAACATTGATATTTTGTCAAAAAATAAATAAAATATGTTTTTAATGACTTGACATATTATCTGATGATGGAGAAATACCAACATTAATCAAAATTGTAATGTTTTTTTTCTCTTAAAAATTGCAACTAAAACATGTCACATACACCCTATCTTAGCCCAAATATTTGATGGAGGACCAAAACTGGGACCCATTTTGGAAAATGGTGAAATTAAGAGGACTAAAAGTACAATTAAACCTTTTAAGAAAATAGAAAGAGAAACCTTACCTTGAGGATGGTATCAGTTCCAAATTGTTTCCTCCATAGAACCATATCTTCCCACATCTGAATGGTCTTCTCAATGTTAAAATCCCTAGCTTTCAAAAACCTAATAATAAACAAAAATGCACCTTCAGAAATACTCATTGAAACAAAATAGTAAATTAATTTAATTAAAAAAATGTAAAAAAAAAAAAAACCTCAAGAGTGTGTGATAATGATCATGGTTAGGAGGCATATGAAGCAAAGAATGACGCATTTGAAACACAGCTGATTCCTCTTGTTCATCTCTAACATCTTCAATTGGAAACCTATAATCAATTTTACTCTTCCCTCTTGTTTTCTTGAGAGAATGAGTGAATCTACATGAAGCATTTATTGCTTTTTTCTTCAACCTTCTTATTCTTGACCTTCTTAATCTCTCATCTTCTGAGTTCTCTTCTTCAACAATAACAACAACACCTTCTTCCACCCCTATTTTCATTTCACATTACAACAATAAAAAAAACAGTAATAATTAATTACAAATATGATTTGAAGAGTATACATATATATTTATACCTGACATAGTATTTGAGCTGAAAAGGTGGTAGTAAACTAATGATGTTGTAAAATGAAAATGTCGGTAATGTAATGTAATGTAACAAGAGAACAAAGATGTTGTGTTGTGTGGATCTCACTAAGATACTGTAGTGGAGAGTGGAAAGAAGGGAAAAAGAAGAGAGAGAATAATGGTTTGGCATATATCTATTATATATAATAAAAGTTCTCCTAACAATAAGCATGTGGCATGCCATGGTGGAGACAGACATATTGAAGATGTGTAATAGCACGTGATGTCTGTCTTACTCTACAAGTACGGTCAAGATCTATGTATGTGTTTGTGTATCTAGTTACTTAAATTCCCTCTATTTACCCCACTTTCTTCTTAGCCTTATAATTTTGAACTTGTGTTTTTAACGGATTTAATTATTATAGGTATTATATAAAGGTTGTTCTTGTACAATTTAACTAATTAAAATCAACCTACTCCCTTTTGTCAAAAAAAAAAAAAAACCAACTCTCATTCATTACGACGTGATGTCTATAAAAATGTCAAATATGCATTGAGATGTGTTATTTGAACAACACTAGTTGTCTGACAATTTTTGAGACGATCATAAATTTACAAAGAAATATATATATATATATATATATATATATAGATATAGACATGGAAACTAAAATATTAGAAAGAAAGTTGTCACAAAAATCATCACAAAATGATTGCATAAATATAATTTCTTATATGCATTTAATGTAGAATTCATACTCGTTCACAAAATTTTTTACCCAAGCATTACATGTGTTTGATTAGGGGTTGATCAAAAATTGATTGGATCAAAATTAATTTTGATTGAATTGATATGACTACTTCAATTGAGTAGTCACCTTGCTCATAATAGTCAATTACGGAACCAAAAAATAATCCTCTATTGTGCAATCTGTTAGTCATAGTAATCTCAATGTTAGAATGAGACGTTAAAAAAATATTTGTCAGCCTATGTGGAGAATGAAGAGGTCAGTAAACACAGTGAGGTGTACTTAACAACGAAAATGAAAGTAAATCAAATGTTCTATCATACATTATATTTGGATCAAACTCATTAATCTCTAAACCTTTTTTAATAGTTTCTTGGGTTAATACAAGTTTACCCCACTGTAATATTAGCGATTTCGGGTTTACCCTCTGTAAAAAAAATTGTTTGGTCCAACCCTGTAATTTGAAGATTCTTTGGTTTTGGACCTTCATGGCATCAAATTACAAAATTGAAGGTACTTTCACCCCCCTGTAATATGCGAGAATTTCGGTTTACCCCCTTGCGATATCATCGATTTTGTACAGTCAAAATTCATGAAGGTCCAAAACAAAAGAATCTTCAAATTACAGGGTTGGAATCTAAACAATTTTTTTTTTTTTTTTG
>Ga0315915_1000614_pt1 | contig 38240 bp, 17 predicted proteins | sample MpolbnodulesMG_FD_207738 | JGI IMG/M metagenome (GOLD analysis project Ga0315915, IMG submission 207738) | Medicago polymorpha root nodule microbial communities from Los Angeles, California, United States - branched nodules | ecosystem: Host-associated > Plants > Roots > Nodule | place: USA...
GCATCTCTCCCACTACAATATGAGGAACACTATGAAAACATTATTTTAACCTTATCTATATCTATACTACATATAAAGATAATACACGGTTTTGTGTTGGCTTTTTCCCTTTCAATTATACCCTTAAATAAATTTGATTACAAGAATGCTATTTTGTTGGTATTATTAAAAAAAAGATAAGAGTTTATATTGTATTAGTTACATTGTTGATATTATTGAAAAAGATAAGTATAGTTTAATACAATACCAAGTTGCAAAATATTTATTATCTATACTTATAATTTTAACCAAAATCAAAATAATTTCAATCAAAATTTCATAAATTTTTTTTGTCATAATTTATACACATTAGCGCAACAAAAAAAGTAAACAGATAGCCATAGAGAGTGCTCATCTGAACGCTAGGCATATATTAATGTAATACACAACTTTAATCATATAATGCTTCCCTCTAAACCCATATAGTAAGAATTATCATTTACCTGAATTAGGTTCAAGAACAAGAGGAAGGATATGAATGAGCTGCTCGAAGTTCTTTCAATGGTAGTCAAATGCATAAATAGAAAGAGGATGTTACTTTAAATATAAAAATGATGAATGCCAATGTGAATGAATGTGAGGGTTACCTTGATCACCAAGAAGGGATTGACCTAAAACGTATTTTTCTCTTAGGATTTGCGAGTTAAGATTGGGGTTCAGTTTTCTGGATAGGGAGAGAAGAAGGATAGAATATTCACAAGCTATTGCATCTCTCATTTCAACACAAGGATAGTAAACAAATTCCCTTACTATCAGGAAGATTTGTTTAAACATATACACCCTTTTGCATCACTCGTGCGATTAGCGCATTCATCTAAGATCCATAACTACAATCATAAATGTATACACCCTATTATAAAAATAAAAAAAATGTATACACCCTCTCCTTTAATGTATGTTAGCATACCAAGTAATTTTAAACTAATAGCCTAATTAAAATTATGTTAAATCTGCACTAATTAATTTCTAAACTAATGGTAAATGCCTAAACCAGTTCAACAACTAACTAGCATTAATTGTTATCCTTTATTCTATCGACAAGAACATCTCCAATAGGGATATATACATGAGTTTGCCACAACGATGAGCCGTTCCCTTATATTTTTCTTCTCATTAAAAGAACTATGGTGTGACATTGTGGGTAGCAAAGAAATGATTGAAGTAATTTAAATTTGTTCCCATATCATCAAATTAAAAGTCGAGTGCAAATAAAAAAATCATCAAAGTTGCATAAAGTTTCTTAATTTTTCTATTATTGGAGCAAAATATGCTAGAGTTGCATAAGTGTGAAGCATTGTTGGAGCAACTTCATAGTGGTTATGGAACCAACTATGAATTCCTTACAAATTTACCATTGAAGTTGCTCTAAATTAGTGTCGGTATGCGGTACACAACATGAGAAGAATTCAGTATGTATGGGGAATAGAGCTTCGATGCGTGTCGGTTAGTACTAATACAATCAAATTAAGTATAGTAAGCTAGCTATCTTAATATTCCAAAAAAGTAGAAGATTTAATTATAGTAGTCTGCTGCAACAAACTAATGCCCACTTTTCAAAATATTTTTTTAAATTAACTTTTTTTCTTTTTTATCAGTGTTATTTTGCAAGAGACGTTCTCCTTCTCCAAACTTCAAAGGGTTTTCCTGCAAACTTTATTAGCTACACCAGAGGTTTTTCTGTCTCTTTTATCTTCTACTCAATCTCTTTCTTCATCATTCATCGATGTTCAGCCACTTGTTTTGATTCCTTTGGTTCGTAAGTTTCCATGAATTGCAAGAGAATCTGTGGGAACCAATTGGCAAAAGTACCACAAATTGGCGCACAAATATTAATTCGCGGTTCGCAACATATTTAAAAAGAATTATGCGTGACTATGGCTCTAATTTTATATTTTTTTAGACAAAAGGAAAATATATAAAATAAAACGAAAGAGATACAAAGACTGGGGGGACATTAGACCTGACCCAGGTACAACCCAAAAGGGAATACAACGATATAAATCAGACCTATAGGAACCACCCTATTCTATCTTTACAAAATTTCACTGATCACAGGCGCAACCCAGCGAACTCGCGTACGGGCGCGAAACCAAGTTACAAAAAACATGAAAAGTAAACATTTGCAAAAACAAGTAGGATTCAATTTCAGCGAATGGATCGACCGCCAACACGGTAACAAATCCAAGTGCCGACAGCTCCCTGAAACAAGCAGCAAGCATAAAGGCTCTCTCGAGCACAAAGTACCAGAGTGTAGGCATACAAGACGACTTGAAATCTGCAAATCTCAACAGATTTGGAAATATCAGGGAGTCGAAGTAGTCACGCCACCAAACACAACAGGTTTCAAACATACGCGTAAGAACTCAGATCGAGGGGTGAGTCCAATACGTTTAGTAACCAGACCCTTTCGGGTTTTAACATAACCATACCCTTTCGGGTTTAATAGAACCATACCCTTTCGGGTTTTTGAAACCGAACCACCAAAACGTCAAGAATCTTTAGCAACCCAATCTTTGATCGCAAACATCACGAACATAAACAAGCAAACATCACGAACCTAAACAAAAAACGTACCAGACGCTGCTAACAAACGTCCGGTTACACACAAACATTGTTACACCACCACCACCACCACCGACAACCCACCAACAAAACAAAACAGAAACAAAGACCGCCCGTTAAAAACAGAAAGGCAGTGTTCTAAGATCCCGGAGCAAGCACAAAACCTCCGGCAAGCCCAACTGAAACCACAAACCGAGACCAGCATGAAACAGAGCCAAAATCTTCGGACCAATAGATCAGAACGATAGAGGCACTGAAGCATTGAAATCCAGACCGGGTTGTCAGATCAACCCAAACGTATTCTTCCCTGTTCCTTGCAAATGGCGGTGACCCAAAGGAAACGCGACGAAGGAGGATTAAACAAAGATAACGACACAATAAACTATAAAAACAAACAGGTATTTATAACTATATATTTTATCATATACGATATAGAACCAATCGTTCAAATTAGCAAACATTTTTTTTGAATAATTTGTAGCAAACTAACATATATAATTAAAATAACGAAGGAAACATATTCTGATAGGGAAACAATCTTGCGGATGATATGAGAACAGAAAGACAGAGATGATGTGGTGTCTGAGAATATCAGCTTTGTGATTGAGAAGGAAGCAAAGACATGAGAATGAAAAGAAAGCAAATAAAGACAAAAACATGAAGGACTGTCTAATATGGATCTGGTTCAACCGATAAATTTTACTCCCTCCGTCCCGATAAATTTTAATAAAGTATTATTTTACTAAAAGGTAGGGTGCAAACCTCAGGATATATATGGTATGGGTGAAGGAAGATAACATGAGTTAAATATATTTTTAGTTTTTATAAAATCTCGAGTGTTTAATTTTTACCCCTAAAAAAAGTATTCATTTTTAATCCCTATTTGAAATTTATAGTGACACTTTTGAGAACTAAAATGTCTATTTTTTATAAATTAAACAAGGGAATTAAACACTACATCCCTTTTTCAAATACACGACTTTTATGATAAAAACACCAAAATTAAGAAAATTGATTGTTGTATTAATTTTTTTTTTTTTTTTACAATTGTTATTGTTTTACAAATTTATCTATTAGGAGAGGAAATTGCTTAATGTTTTCATAGAATATTTATAACATATTGTAGAAAAATATGTAATATAAATAGGAGTATATTGGCATTGAAATTATTAATACATTTTAAAATTTGAAAGATAAAAAAGTCTTATAATTAAGAATGGATATAGTAATGTCTATTTAAATATATGTTTTGTATTTCTAACTTTATTATTTTGAACTTGATTTAGATGGATGGTTGCCTCACTGATATTAGGAAGACTCTTGGGGATAAATTGTTGGACAAGGCAATAGAAAACGCACGTTATTTATTTTGCTTCACATGCATTGTCAAGGAATTCGATGAAGAAAAGGGTAACTTGGAAGCAGAAAGGGGAACAATAACACAGCTTTTTGACAAGGCAACCCAAAAAGATAAAGATGTTAAGTTTAATGCTCAACGTTGGAAAGAACAGGTTGATAAGCACATTCAAATTCAAGAGGACACAAAGAAAGAACCGAGCTGTTTTCTTGGTTTTTGCCCTGATTGTATTTGGAGATATAAAAGGGGAAAGGAGTTGGCAACCAAGATAAAGGAGATGAAAAATTTAATGATAGAAAAACTTGAAAACGTTGAAGTCACTCGTTGTCTTCCTGGTGCTGAGCGATATTCTTCTCAGTATTACATTTCATTTAAAAGCAGAAAGTTGAAATGTAAAGAGCTTTTGGATGCACTAAAAGATGACAACAGCTATATGGTTGGATTGCATGGGATGGGAGGTACTGGTAAAACTACATTGGCAAAAGAAGTAGGTAAACAACTCAAGAGATTGGAGGATTTCAAATATGTTATCGATACGACAGTGTCATTCAATATTGATATAAAAAAGATTCAAGATGATATTGCTGGATCTTTAGGTTTGGAATGGGGAGACATAAATGAATCAGATCGACCTAAAAGGTTGTGGAGCAGACTAACAAATGGTGAAAAAATTCTTGTGATATTGGATGATGTTTGGGAAAATCTCAATTTTGATGACATAGGGCTTCCAAATAGCGATAATCATAAAGGATGCAATGTTCTGGTAACCACACGCAATCTGACGGTATGCAAGAAAATGGGATGTGGACAGACAATTCAATTAGAGCTCTTAACTGAAGAAGACGCATGGATCATGTTCAAAATACATGCTGATCTAAGCAATATTTCCTCGAAAAGTATTCTTTGTAAGGGACATAGAATTGCAACTGAATGCAAAAGATTGCCAGTTGCAATTGCTACTATCGCTAGCAGTTTGAGGGGGCAGAAATGTCATGAAGAGTGGGATGTTGCCTTGAATTGCTTACAAAATCCTGTGTCCATGGGCAATGTTGAAGATGAATTGGTTGACATTTTTAAATGTTTGAAGTTTAGCTATGATTATCTGAAGGATGAAAAAGCTAAGGGATTGTTCCTCTTATGTTCTGCATTCCCTGAAGATGAAGAAATTTCTATTGAACTTCTAACTAGGCTTGGTATAGGAGTCAACCTTTTTGGGGAAGATTATGACAAATACAATGATGCTCGAAGTCAAGCAATTGTAGCAAAAAATAAACTCCTACATTCATGTTTACTGTTGGAGACAAAGAAAGGAGATGTGAAGATGCATGACTTGGTTCGGGAAGTAGCCCAATGGATAGCGAATGAAGAGATTCTAATAGTAAATTTATTTGAAAAAAAACAAAAGTCATTGGTTGAAAGGAGCATTAATTGTAAAGTCATTGGTATCAAATATTTGTTATTCCAAGGAAAGCTGATGGATTTATTTTCATCTAGGTTTGATGGGTCTAAGCTTGAGATTCTAATTGTAAAAACGTTAATTTGGAAGCCTGAGGATGTCCCCTCTTCATTCTTTGAAAATGTGGTAGGGCTTCGAGTTTTGATTTTATCAAATTCATTTACTGAAAGATATCGCCGGAACCCTCTATCATTACCAAAATCAATTCAGTTATTGATGAATATTCGTTCTCTATCAGTTCAAAATGTCAATTTGGGTGACATCTCTATTTTGGGAACCCTGCAAAGTCTTGAGACTCTTGAATTGCATTCTTGTAAAATTGATGAATTTTCCCCTGAAATTGCAATGTTAAAGAAACTTAGACTGTTATGCTTTAAACAGTGTGAAATTAGAAGCAATAATCCATTTGAAGTTATCCAGAGATGCCCATCACTTGAAGAATTGTACTTTTGGGAGAGTTTCAATTATTTTTGTCAGGAAATAATCTTACCTAGATTGCAAAGGTATTATCTCACTAATATACTTTCTCCAACGAATTTTTCAATATCAAAATTTGTGTCTTTAGCACATCATTATTTCTCAGAAGCTACATATAAGTATTTGATGCAAACATCAGAGTATCTTCATTTGATTGAAATTAAGGGAAGTAGAAATCTCATGCCCGAGATGGTTCCTATAGGTCAAGGTATGAATGATCTAATTGAGCTTCATCTGGAAGAAATTTCACAACTACAGTGCCTTGTAGACACTAAACATATTAATTCTCAAGGACCAATTGTTTTCTCAAAGTTGGCTGTACTAAAGCTTTGTATAATGGAAAATTTGGAACAATTATGCAATGGTCCCATCTCCTTTGACTCTATGAACAATTTAAAGATGCTATCCATCGAGGATTGTGAAAATTTGCAAAGCTTGTTTCAATGCAGCCTAAATCTCTTCAATCTAAAGACTGTGGAACTAGAGAAATGCTCAAGATTAGTTTCTATTTTTGAACTGTCAACTTCTCAAAGCTTGCCGCTGTTGGAGAGATTGAGAATAATTGATTGTGACGCATTGGAAAACATAATCACATTTGAAAGGAGAGTAATGGATGACACAATTGAAGAATTAGCTGATGGTTATAATGATAACAAGAGTTGCTACTCATTGTTTCCAAAGCTGAAAATTCTTTATATTGAGAGATGTCCCCAATTACAATTTATACTTCCAATTCTCTCTGCTCAAGACCTTCTGTTCTTAGAAGTTATTGAAATTCGTTGTTGTGACAAGCTGGAATACATATTTGGCCAACACCAAGATGTCAAACTCCCTTCACTAAAAAAAATGTGGATTGAAGATTTGCCAAATTTCATAGACATATGTCCACCCAATGCTTCATCCATTTCCAAACATGATTCTAAGCCACAAACACAACTGGACCCTATCAAAGGCAATATATTCTCCAAGTGTTGTTATAGATACAAACTGAAGAGTACGAAAATCCCATTGGTTTCCGAGGATCAACCGCAAGACTGCTCAATCTCATTGGTAACCCTCTCTTCTTTTTTGATAGATAGCTCGTATCTTATATTATAGCATTTGTGCAAATCATACAAATTCTTATTTACCTATGCTGAGTTGGCACCCATCAAAATCAATATAAATAACTGAAAAACAAATCAATGATTTTGATTGATGCACAAACATATAATTATAGATAATTTAAGCTCATCATTAATTAGGAGTGACATAAGAGGAATACGTATTTGGTTTAATTTTGAGTTTCTTTTCATTGGGATTATATAATTACATTGCAGGAATCAAATTCATATTGCCTTGACATATTGAACAGTGCTCAATATCCTGAAGAGATTAAAATCTCTAATGTTCCGAAGATGAAATCTGTATTTATCGTATCTGTTGCTTTAAGAATGTTGGAAACCTTGACAGTTGAGAAATGTGATGAATTGAAGCAAATAATAATAGACACTGGAGATCATAACAGTATTGGTGGCAATAATTTTGGCAATGTCTTCCCAAAATTGAAAAGGCTCTACGTTGAAAAGTGTGTGCAATTGGAATACATATTTGGACTCAAGGAATGGTCGCAGTTAGCTAGTGGTGATTTCATCAAGGTATCCCTCTTTCCACTATCTTTGTTGTTTGTGAGATTAATTAACAATTTCCATCTTAGTCGGAGAATGCCATTTCCCCTGAAAAATGTGACATTGAGAAAGTAAAGGGAAAATAACATTTTATATTTTTTAACACAGTTTACTATTTTGGTAATATTTTGATCTGACATTATGCATTTTATATTTACTAGTGTTTACACGGAAATGGTCTATCCGCTCTTCTTGTTGTGTATAAATGATGGCCCAAGAATAATAATTGTATATATACATTTAATAAATTGAAATTTGAAAGTGTATTATGCCTAAATTTCCAGTAATATAAGAATATAATATAAAATGAGATACTTAATTTTAGATATGTTAATAACCATACTGCTAATAGATTTTGTGTATGTACAAATAGGAATTGAGTAGCAATGAAGATAACGGACAACAAATGAACTTGAGTTTGGAAACCATTGAGTTGCTTGATCTGCCTATGATGAAGTGTCCTTTTGTGGGTCTCAAATATTCATTTGTCCTCAAAAACCTTAAAACGATGGAAATATATAGATGTGAAAAATTGGAAATTGTTTTCTCCGCATCTGTTATAAGATGCCTACCACAATTGGTTAGTCTAAGAATAGAAGAATGCAAAGAGTTGAAGCATCTCATTGAAGACGATTTGGAAAATAAAATTGTTCAGTCTTCAAACACATGCTTCCCAAAGCTAGAAACACTTGTTGTAGAAAAATGCAAAAAGTTAAAATGTATCTTTAAGGTTTCCATTTGTAAAGAGTTTCCTGAGCTAAAGGTTTTGTTGATAAGAGAAGCAAATGAGCTAGAGGAAATATTCAAAAGTGAATTAGGTGATAAAAAAGACGAGGTTGAAGAAATATCAAAAAGTGAAGTTGAGATTCCAAATCTGAAAGCTGTAGGATTTGCCAACCTACCAAGCCTCTGCCATGCCCAGGGAGTTCATTTTCAGACAGTTGAATATCGTTTTGTACATAGTTGTCAAAAACTCTCTCTAACTTCAGCAACATCCTACAACTTTGACGATGACATTTTCAGCTACAACTTAGGTACACACTTTGCCAAATATTGTTCATAACCATTACATGTTCGTTGTGAATATTACACAGCAATAACAAATTTCTTGTGATGCTTATCATAATTCATGAATTTGTGTGTTTTACAAATGCACACTGCTACAAAGTCCGTTAGAATATAATGATATGTATATATAGTCACTTTCTATATGATGAATACATATCCCTTCTCAAAGATTTCAAAATGTATATGTGATTTCTGTTGGAATAATCTAAAACATATCCAAACAACCGATTACTTCAACTATCACACATACTCCCTCCGTTTCAGAATACTTATCGCTTTTGGAGAATAATTTTGTTTCACATTACTTGTCACTTTCAAGTTTCAATGCAACAGTAATATTGACTTGTCAATAATGCAGTTACTTATTTATTGTAGAGAGATAAATAATAGAATAAAATAATAAATGTTTCGGGTATTATAGAAAAATACACACATAATTTCATCAAAAATAACAAAATTTATTTGATTTCTTGGTATGTGTATATATTATGATCCTGTCAATGATGACGTATATGTAACACCCATGCTAGAAATCACCTAGGATATCTAGCATGTGCATTAAACTTGGTACTTGATACATTAAAATTATAATAAATAAAAATTCTCTGAAAAAATCATAGAAGTTTTCGCCTATTACCTCAAAGATAGTACCATTGATGTGTACTTTATATGGTCCAGCTACTTCCGCTTCTTCATCACGAACCATCATGTCGTATAATAACTTGTATCTCTGAAATAAATAAAAGGGATTGGGGTGAGACAAGATGTCTCAGTGAGTTCCACCTATCCTAGGCTGTAGGTAACCTCGGGGAACCTAGGATCGCCGTCTATTTCTATACTCAGCCCATTGAGTTTATACAATTTCATTATGCATAACTGAGCGATCAAGGGATAACTAGAATCGCTGTCTGAAATACTACTTTAATTATATCATAAATATAGTCATACTCATAACTTTAATCATAAGCATAATCACCGTAATCATAATCATAATCATAATCATATATTCAATATATCGTATTCTGGTATAGCTTATACTTTAACATACTTATCTGAGTATGTCTCTGATTCTCTTCTGATAATAACTAGTTTCGGCTACCTAAGCCGGAGTTCCATAACTAAAATTCCTCATTTCCAACGATTGGTAAAATGCTCATGAAATATTGCTTCGTAGCTAATTCATTCTAAACATAACTTTCATTTTAATATGTGTATGCTATGTTAGTATTCATGTTGGAGGGTCCTTAGAATTTTTCCTTGGTTCCATAATTGAAAAATATAAGTTTTTTTTTCTTTCAAATATTAACCGAATAATTCTTGACTTAAAATTTCATGTCATTAATTATACATTTCACTATGTGCGTATATACCACATTATCTCTTTGTTGTGGTGAACGGTAATTATTTCATTTTGTTACTATGAGCCATACCTCACAGGCTACATTATCTCTTCGTTGTAGCAAACAGAGTTTTCACATTCGTTACTATGAGTCGTACCTCATAGGCTACATTATCTCTTCGTTGTAGCAAACGGAGATTTTGTCAATTTTATTATTATTTATTTTTTCTTTCTTTCTTTTTCTTTGAGCATGTTACTCATTTCAATTTTTTCTACTCATTTCCATTTTTCTGTGATTTTCTATAATTCACTGTGAGCGTATTACTCATAGACTGTATTTCAAATCAGTACTATAATTATATATATAAATTGTCTTGATAGAATTTCCCTCCAACAATTATACTAACATAAACATACTTATTAACATAAAAGAGATTTTAGAATAACTAATAATGGTACCTAATTCAGAAATAATCATTCTACTATCTCATATTTATTCTGTTTCTAATGTATCATTCATATGGCATAATAGTCATGCTTGTACAAAAGACAAGAAATCATAAAAATGGTTTAATTATTCATGTTATCTCAATAATCTAACATAATCATAATCGATCCCCAAAGGTGGGTTCTAAGCTAAAGGAACTCACCTTGGCATTTTCTTGAATTTTCTACACCATTCATGTCCCAAATAAACTCCTGTCAGCACCACAATCCCGTTTCTGCATAACAGTTTATTTCGACTTATTGCGTCAGCTTCTAACTTTCTGCATTTCAACTTCAAAACAAACACTTATTCGGCTCTTTAGACATACATATTAAGTTCTGGAACCATTCACCCAATTTAAATTCACGTTTTAGCTTATTTCGGATAAATCAGCCAAACCCGTAGGCGATTTTTCAGCATAAAATCCAAACTTTAAATGTGTTTTCTGAATCCGTTTCTCATCCGAATCATACCAAATTTATATCCAAACTGAAGGGATTTAAGTGTAGAATTCAAAAATCTAATAATTAATCCATTATGGGGTACACAGAAGAATATACCATCCCACGAAAACCATACGAATTTGACACTCATACCATCACATCCAAGCATAATCACCCCTATCCACCCAAACATGCATAATAGTTTCAAAATCACTTACGTAATAATGTAATCATTTTTCTTTTCTTTTTTTATTGCATGGAGGGGATATTACAGTATAGTTATTTGTTTTATCTTTAATATACACATTTCTGTCTTTTTTAATATTCAAAAATTAACTAGTTGTTTTAAAGAATATAAACAATTGAAGCATTTAAACTAGAATGGTTCTAGAATAAGTATTTCTAATATGTAAGAACTCATTGAAGCTCAACAATACTTACTAATAGAAGCTCAACAATCTAACGATGCTATTCTAAAATATTTTATATAGATTCTGATTTGCGTTGTCGATTTAAAGAAATACAAAGAGAGTGCTACAAAGCAGCATCAGAACACAAGTTGACTTCTCCACAGGTGAATACCAATCTATTTATTCAAATATGAAAATGTCTTTGAATCAAATATGCTACTTTTTGTGCAGATGAAAACGAAACAAACAGAAAAGGCAGAGCATGGATTTGTTGAAAATGTTACTAATTTAGAAATACCATCAGCAGCATTAATACCAACAAATTCTGAAGTAATTCGCAGACCATGTCAAATTCCCTTGGATATTCCTCTCAAAATAATTACTTATTTAATGGTCTAAGGCCATAGTTAGTTATGGATGCAATTAATCGCTCAAGATCACTAATGCATCTATTCTTATTACAGGAATTAATGGATCAACATCCACTTGGAGAAACTGATACTACCATCAAACCTTCTCAGAAAGATAATGTAATATAGTACCATCTCATTGTGCATATAAAAGTGTTGTGAATTCGATTATAAAGTGCTGTGATTTCGAAAGATGCTGAAAAACTGCAAGGCCCCGTATGCCTAGCGGAACAGATCTGTAATACTGGGAACCTAGTGCCCCAGATCATGTGCCTAGCGCAAGCCACATCAGTATAGGTGATGCCTGGCGCAACGTCCCATGCAGCCGGCACAAGCCACAACCCAAAAATGTGTGAAAACAAACTTTTTGGTCCCCTTTCACATGCCTGGTGCCTTGGACAATAAGAAACCACCTTTCCGTCATATTCATACATATTTTAAGGGATAACACAACATAAAGCTAAAAGGAAATATTAAAGAAAATAAACTTTACTTATTACTTAAAAATATGCTGCAACTAATTTACATTTTCATGCAATGCAATTAGTTGGAGGGTTCTACATCAGAAATAACAGAAGAGGGAACTGTGTCCACCATTACAGAAACAAAGAATAAGCAACCTGCACAAGAAGTTGTTCCTAAACAAAAGGTATTTCCATTTCCCCCTATTCTGGTTGTATTCTTTTTGACACTTTAATTGAATTATCCTACAATCTTAAACATTTTACATTTAAAGCAGGGTATCCAGATAAATGTTGAAGAAGGAAATGCCGCAAGGAATACCAAGACAATAACATCGTCAACTCATTTAAATGCAGTAGGTTCATCATCAAGCCAGTTAGTTACTTCTGAGTGTAAAACATCTTCACAGGTGAGTTTATCGTTCGTAACCAACTTTCCATGTGATTGGATTGGATTCCTAAGAATCAAGTTTTAAACTAGTTTTCATTTTATTTTTGTGTTTAATCTACTGCTTGTAAATCTTGTATCTAAACTCTAAAGTTAAGGCAAATTAAGCTCCTTTGTTTGTAATTTAAAGTGTCATTAATGTCACCTTATTTAATAATAATAATCTCCTCCTTTCCTAATTTTATTTTTAAAAAGCAAGACTCTTCCTGACTTAAGCATACACAGCTAAATATGTTGATCCTATACATATTATGACTTAAGATATGATAATATCATTTGTTGATTTGAATCTATGTAGGAAGATGGTGATAGCCCAATAGCCATGACTTCTGTTTCCATTTCCACTTCGGAAACCAATGACCAAGGTGAAAATGCTTTGAATATATTTTTTTCTATTCTTATGTTACTTCAAAATTCATCACCCTTTTGATTTTTGACTCTATTCTTCTCCACATGTTGTTTAGGTTCTCTAAATCAGGTTTCTTTCAATAAAGTAAGCTCAAATATTGAGGAACAGTTTCCTAAGGATGATGATATATCAGTTTCCAAATCTAAACCCTCTTCTAGCATCACATCTCCTGGTGTATATCAATTTCCTCTGGTGCCTTGTAAAGGTATTTTGTTATTTTATTTTTAATGTAACTTTGTTGGATTCAAATAGGCTTAATTATTATTTCCTATAATTTCAGAGGACCCTTGTCAAAAAGTAGAAGATTTAAGTTCTTTGCTTGTCAAAAGTGAGCTTGAGCAACTGGTCTCCAAGAATCATTTGGATTGGGGGAATTTTTATTTGTTGAATGATTTCTTTGTTAAGCATCCTTCTGTCCGTTTAAAAGACACTTCACTTAGTAATAGATACAAGGGTTGTGCTTACAATTTACTAGCTGAACTATTGAAATTCCTCAAAACTCATAGTGTGTTGGAAGTATTGGGGCCATTCAATTCTGAATTTGAGGAGTTATTACAAGATGCACGAAGGTTTGGTTTTGATAAGGATTGGTTGGATGGTGTCGAAAGGCGCACTTTGTGTCCTGATATGCAAGTATCTCAAGATGTATTAACAAAACTATTGGATTCCAAGGAACATGTTACCAAAGAAGTTGAAGTGTTGCGCTTGAAGATAAGCATTTTAAGTGAACAAATGGAAGTTCTTAGTGAACATGTGGAAGTTCTTAAGCATCAATTGATATCCTCTCAAGCTGTTTTGGAGGGTATCAATCGACAAGAGGTGGCTTTAAGGGCCCCTATTGGCTATTAGACTATATTTATTTGCACTTTAAAGCTTTTCACTGTGGGAGCTTTTATCGATCTTGTATTTTAGATTCTTTAAATAGAAACAAATTAGGATATGTTGAATTTAGATTTTGTTGATGTTGATCACTCTAGGGTTCTCTTTTCCTTGTGATTTGGTGGATTGCTCTGCACTCTTTTTCCCTTACTTAGGTTTTATCCTACTGGGTTTTCCCGAGATAAGTGTTTTAATGAGGCGCTGAGTAACCTTGAATATTCTGACTTGGGCTCTGGTCTAGTCCGCCAAGTGTTTATGTATCTTTCATATTTTATTTTTTTTGGATTATATTGTCTGAACTGTTTGCTAAAAGAATTACAAGTACCCAGGTAGTTTTTAGGTGTAATCAGAATTTTTAGGCTGTTTGGATTATATAATCTAAAATATTGAATAAATAGTTCGGATTATGTAATTTAAACATGAACAAAATGAGAAATTTGGACGAGGCCAAAGAAGCTATTAGGCTGGGAAAAGAAAATCTTAATTAGAAATACTTAATCGATTCTTCTTTGTTTTAGTAGTCTAGTCGTGACTTGTACATGCTATATACTTTATTGAACTCAATAGAGTTGGACATGTGACTAGTATTCCCTCTTTTTCTTTTATGTTGGGAGTATTGTCCAATTTAGAATCTCAGTTTCTTATTTGTTTTGTTTTTGAATCGTAATACAGGGGTCTAATTCTATGTTTTTTTTAGTAGTCTTAAGAGGCATGTTTTAGGCTATGATTGTGAGTTTAGATGGGAATAGAAGGGAAGACTCTGGAAAAAAATTGAATGAACAAATGAAAGAAATAGAAGAGTTTGAGATATGAAGGTTTTGGAGGGTTAATTTTTTTTTCCCCATAATAAAACCTCCAATGAAATAAAGTACAAGCAAGTCGAGCAATTAATGTTTCCTCTGGAACAATATCACTGATCACATACGTCCAAGCAAGTCAAGCAATAGCTATGGTAGAGAGTCTCTGGTCACTGTCTAACTCAAAATCTCACATCTTCTGATCACTTGGTCTCCCGATTCCTGTTGAATCAATTATTCAAGTACAAGCTTGAAGATAAATCTAAGAGAATCAACAAGACAAGCATAATGAATTCTCTCAATTATGTAAATCAACCATATAGTGTTCATATGTTTGAATTGATACATGATTTGAATTCTAAGATCTCTATTAGAGTTAAACTCCTAAACTTGACTCTATCATGCTCAGAAACAAACACGCATGTAATTTAGCCTGGTAGTAACCACAAACTTTTTTGTTAAAATGTAGTCTGAAGAGATAGAAAAATAAAAAAAAACTTGGTTCCTCAACAAGGCATATTTCAAATGTTATGGAGATGACTAAATGAATTCTAGTGTATAGCCTAAAGATGCAGAGGAAAAAACAGTCATGAAGTTCAAAGAGGCAAGTTGAATAATACTTGGTTTATAGTGGATTAGAAGTCCTTAAAAATAAGAAAGAAAACTCTTTGTAAAGAAAGGACTATAGATAACAACATGTGTTATCAACTAGTATTAAAATATGTGTCCTTATTCATTTCCTTCTGTTTTTACTTATAGTTAGTTCTTATGTCTTGTCTTTAATTATCTTTTAATCAGATGTTTTAATTAAACGAAGAAAAACTCTTTGATAAATAACTTAAAACTCTTTGATCCATTGTAAAGGTAAGCTTATGAGATTCGTATTTTGTTTGCGTTTCCGGTTTCTACTTCTAGATCTCATTGCAGTTATCTTCGATCCATGTTTTTTCTCAGTTGTGAATCGCAATTTTGATTTATATGACTGATTTTCCGTCAATTTTGCATTTCTCGGTTCCTCGTTTGTTTAATTTTAATTTTATTTTTAAATTCGTTTATATTCTCCTTTAGTGTTTTTGTCGATTGTTTGATGATGAATTGGAATAAATGATTGAATTAATCAATGTTTGGATAAACAACTTAATTAAGTGCTTATACATAAATGTGTTTCATATAAGTGTCGGTGTTTATGTATAAGTTATTAATTTGGATAACAAAAGATAAACTGCTGTCAAAATGTTTGTAGATAAGCTATAAGTTATTTTCAAAAGCTATCTCAGAGAGCTTATGTAAATAAGCTAAAAAGAAACACATGGACACATCATAAGTTGATTCGTTAAGTCTTACTAACGGTCTCATAAGTCATAAGTGTTTCTGAGAATTAGTTCAAGAAAGTCAATCTGAACAGGCTATTAATTCGTGAAATATGTTTGAAATAAGTGCTTATTTCCACATTGGTTAGATTTACTTGCCTGCAATTCCTCACCCTACTTTTAGTCATATAAGCATTAGCTGTCTAAACTGGTAGTAATAACTTGGAAGATTCTGCACTGAATACTCTGGCTTATAGTTGGCAATTATATGTAATGGTTTTATTGGATTGTTCACCTTTTTGGTTGTGACTAAATATATTGTTACGCGTTTACATCACAACCTCATAGGTATTGAAGGATCAGTTATGAATACCAAAAGTGAAGATTATAAGGTTAGCTAAGATTGCACTTTATAACAACCTCTATTTCCTCAAGATATTGTCCTATTCCTATTGTCTTCTAATTTATTCTTTTTTCTTGCAAGTGGTGACTCTAACACAAATCAATAGAATGATGATGATGACTGAAACAAATCAGGAGGATGAAGATAAGAGTCTAATTGTTATTCATGCTGAAATGAATGTTATTCTTCCATGTGAATTCTCTTGGGCTTAAATGAGGTAATCTCTACTAATAAACCCTGGATAAATTGTTCATTCAATAACTTACTTTTAGTTGTTTAAGAACCTCATGTTGATGTTTTGTGATGACAGAAACACCCTCTTTTGCCAAATATTTGTCATCTATAGAAGCACATCAAAAGCAATAAAGCAGGTTTCATATTTTGACATATGATATTCTAGTGAATATTGAAAGATATGGTGCACGCTATTCATTGTCAGATTCCCATACTAGTGTGTACATTGGGTTCATCTTCAAATCTCCTTGAAATTCTATTGCACCAAATGGAAGTGAGGATCTCCTAATTCAGGTTTACTGTTTTACCTTATAAATTTTCGGGAATGTTAAAATTATATCAGAAATATATTGAATCATTCTTGTATAATTCTTGCGAGAATCTTTGGCAATATGTTTAGTGTAACACCCACAAACCCAACATGCATTAATTAGTAATAAATCAACATATAAATTCAAGGTTCAAGGTGCTACTTCATCTTTAAATCCATAAGAAGTCATAATTAATCATAAGCATGAAATGTCATAAACAGTCGCAGCGGATTCATAACTTAAAACAACATAAACTCATTGTCTCAATATCTCAAATACATCATCATAAAACATCAAAGTTTCTCAAATCATAGGATTCATAAAATAAATAAACTCCCGACAAAATCCTAATCAGAGCCCACTACTAGACTCCAAAAGTAAGCATAAAAACGAGGAAGCGTCGAGCTATCCTCGGATACTCACGACGATCACGCATCCTCAACCTGCACGTCTATACCACAAGGGCATAGGCAGAAACCCACAAAAAGGTGAGAAATACTCAACAAAGGAAATCATGAACATAATAATAGTTTCAAGGCAACAAATATCATATATTCAACAATCGAATACATCGGCAATATTCTCATGTAAATAGACATACCAATTCTCAAAACTATGAATCCAAGATATAACAAGTGTTTACATCATCACCTTATCACCAATTCCATTCACACTATTCACAATTCATCACCATCATTACAAGTACACAAACATTACCAAATATTCTCATAGTCATGTACACATCTTCATATATAGTCGCATAATTGAAAACATGACTTTCACATATTCATATGCATGCAATGTTCTAGACACGACTTTACATGCATGTGGTACAGTTTTGGATATCAGAACTTTTTCACCGAGTGATCTCTCATCTTCTTGATTACTCCTCTTTGTGATTACAGGACTATGAATGCATGGAATTCAAGTATAGAGTCGATAATGCACATCACCAAAAACTCATCATTATATAATTCACACCATTATATAATATATCGCCACACCAAACTCATTGTTGCATTATCAAATAGATACATTCACACATAAAAAATTCATCATCATCATAATATCACACCATCATGTTTATCACACCAACATTCACCATTCACATCAATAAAACAATATTACTTCATTTAGCCAATTTAAGTCTTAGACGATTTACCACTTACCCTTAGTTAATCAATGATTCATCCACATATTCATTAACCCATTCCATCATTATTCATCATCTTATCATTAGCATATAATCATTTGCAAGTTAACATGGCATAGTTCATTATTTCCCAAAGTCCGTCTATTCCTCATATTTCACAAAGTTCGTCTATTTTCAGATTTACACATAATTCAATCTACTTCCAATCTAAGCTAGATTTAATCAATCATACACACTCAATTGTACTTCAATTAATTAAGTTTAGGCATTTGGGACCCATTTATATGCATTAGGAACCTCAAAAGTTGGAAAAATTAATTCTTTTCAATCTTGTATCTAAAGTTAAGGAAAATTGTAGCCCTGGAATTATTTTCTTTTCTACTTTTTATTAAATATGTAGTCAAATTAAGCTCTTTTGTTTGTGAGTGGTGAGCTCAGCGGCAAGAGTTTGACCTTATAACTTTAAGGGACATGGTTCAAATCCCCTTAGGGGCGTTTGAAAACATGTCATTAGTGTTACTTTATTTAATAATAATAATCTCCTCCTTTCCCAATTTTAGTTTTAAAAAACAAGACTCTTCCTGACTTAAATATACATAGCTAAATATAGTAATGTTGTTACTATACATATTAATACTTAAGATATGATAATATCATTTGTTGATTTGAATCTGTGTAGGAAGATAGTGATAGCCAAATAGCAAGGACTTCTTTTTCCATTGCCACTGCAGAGACCAATGACTAAGGTGAAAATTCTTTGAATATATATTTTTTCTATTCTTATGTTACTTAAAAAATCATCACCCTTTTGATTCTTAACTCTATTATTTTCAACATGTTGTTCAGGTTCTCTAAATCATGATTCTTTCAAGAAAGTAAGCTCAAATATTGAGGAACAATTTCCTAAGGATGATGATATAACAGTTTCCAAATCTAAATCCTCCCCTAGTATCACATCTCCTATTGCATATCAATTTCCTCCGGTGCCTAATAAAGGTATTTTTTGTTTGGTTTTTATTTTTAATTAACTTTGTTGTATTCAAATAGGCGTAATTATTCTTTTCTATAATTTCAGAAAACCCTTGTCAAAAAGTAGAAGATTTAAGTTCTTTTCTTGTCAAAAGTGAGCTTGAGAAACTGGTCTCCAAGAATCATTTGGATTTGGGGAATTTTTATTTGTTGAATGAATTCTTTGTTAAGCATCCTTTTGTCCGTTTAAAAGACACTTCACTTAGGAAGTATTGAAATTCCTCAAAACTCATAGTGTGTTGGAAGTATTGGGGTCATTCCAATCTGAATTTGAGGAGTTATTACAAGATGCATGAAGGTTTGGTTTTGATAAGGATTGGTTGGATGGTGTCGAAAGGCGCACTTTGTGTCCTGACATGCAAGTATCTCAAGATGTATTAAAAAAAACTATTGGATTCCAAGGAACATGTTACCAAAGAAGTTGAAGTGTTGCGCTTGAAGATAGACATTTTGAGTGATCAATTGGCATCCTCTCAAGCTTTTTTGGAGAGTATCAATAAACAAGAGGTGGCTTTAAGAGCCCCTGTTGGCTATTAGACAATATTTGTTTGCACTTTAAAGCTTTCAATTAATGTGGGAGCTTTTATCCACCTTGTATTCTAGATTCTTTAAATAGGAAGAAATTAGGATATGTTGAATTTAGATTTTGTTGATGTTGATCACTCCAGGGTTCTCTTTTCCTTTTGATTTGGTGGGTTGCTCGGTACTCTTTTTTTCCTTGTCTAGGTTTTATCCCACTGGTTTTCGTAAGATAAGGTTTTTAATGAGGCAGATGTTAAGTACCCTTGAACATTTTGACTTGGGTTTTTGGTTAGTTTCCCCAAATGTTTATGTTTCTTTCATTTCTATTTCGGATTATATTTTCTGAAAAGTTTAATATAAGAATTACAATAACCAAGGTAATTTGTAGGTGTAACCAAGATTTTTAGGCTGCTAGGATAATATAATCCAAAATATTGAATAAATAGTTCGGATTATATAATTCAAACAGGGACAAAATGAGAAATTTGGATGACGTGCAAGAAGCTATTGGGCTAGGAAAATAAAATCGTAGTTAGAAACAGTACTTACTTCATTCTTCTATGTTTTAGTCACTACAAGAATTCCCTATATTAGTGACCAATATAAAATTGCATTATTGACAGATTTAGACCCTCAGTAATTACTGGCGGTCTAAACCCTCAGTAATGCAACAAAAACCCTCAATAACATTACTGGCAGAATAAGCCCTCAATAATTCAGTAAGTTACGCTACTGACGGATAAATCTGTCAGTACTGCAATTGACAAATCTGCCTTAGATTAGTGGCGGATTTTTTCCGTCAATAATGATGCTGCACATGGGATTGAACTACTGACAGATTTTAATCGGTCAATAATGTTATGAGAGATTAAGAAATCCACCAGTAACCTTTATTTCCACCACTAACCAATTAATTCAACTTCTAATAAAAAAAAACAAATAAGAAAATTAGAAGAAGCAGAAACCAAAGACACATTTGGCTCTCTACCCAAAAAACACACATCTGGTTTCGTTCATCTCATTTCGGAAGAAGGGGTTTTTGCTTCATCTCAATCGTCCCCTTCATCTCGTTTGCATTTCTATGGTTCAACCATCTCAATCTTTCCTCTCTCACGTGCTCAATCATTCTCATTTGTTCATCTCATTAATAGACAGCTGCCCATTAGCCGAGGAAGAAGATGAAGGGCTCATGTTGAAGAATGGGTAAAGGGCAGAAGAATGAAGGTTTGGAGCTTGGTGAAGCCACACACATCATCAAAATCATGAGGGATCTCTGCTAATTGAGGTGAGTTTCTCAAATTAGGTTTTAATTAAAGCAAAGGGAACTCGAATTAGCAATTAGGATCAAGGAAATTGAAACGCAATAGAATGAAATTGAAACCTAATTGATTTTCCCTTTTTGTTGTTGTGCTGTTACATGTGTGGATTTTGGTTAGCAATCACCTCATTGGAGAAGTTGGAAGCATTAAATTTAAATGGATTTCAAGTGATTGTAGAATTGGGGAAAACTTGAAGGGCATCAAAGTTCATCAAATTCTTATGAGTTCATAAACGATTGAGGTGGGCTCCCTCTCCTAGACTTGAATTTAATTATCTAGGCTTGAAATCTTTATGTGAGATTAATGGGTATTGTGATTAGTATGAGAAAATTAGGTTTTAAATAAAATTATCATGTAAAATTAGCTTATTTGTGTAGCAGCAAGTTTTCATAACATAGAAATGCTGATTATGAGTTTGTGGCCATTTTATAGGAGTTAATATTATTAGTAGTCATGCTGACCTTTTTACACACACAAACAGTATTGTTGAAGATGCAAAGAGGTCTTAATAATGCAAGAAAATATGTATATCCTGCCATCACCAGAAGCTAAAAAAGAAAAATATTGGACGGAACAACATCTGTTTCAATGATTTTGAGCTTGTAGTTTTCAATTACGCATGTACCTGTTTTTTAAAACTATTCGTATTAAGAATTGTGTTAAGTATAAACTCTGAATTATTGTGAATGTTTTTGAGTTCTAATGAACTGTCTTTGTTTGCTATTCGTATTAAGAATGCTCATGTAGAACACTGTAAATTATTGGTTTTAGTTCCATGTACTATTATTAGTGGTGCCTTAATTGTTCCTTTTTCTTTTGCAATTGATTTAACTTGTTGCACTCCAGATCTGGTTATTTGGTTCAATTAAATTATTAATTTGTTGTCTTAGTGTTTTTGTGTTAAGCTTTCAAACATATTGATTTGTGTAGATCATTTTGCATTCAACAGTTTGGACAAATATCAAACGATTATAGCAGGCTGTATTATGAACCGGTAAGTACATTTTCTCTTTGTAATAGGACCAAATAATGCACTTACATTGCACATAAAATTTGTGGTACGAACTTCTTGGTTATTCTCATTGTTTAGTATTTGTATGCTTGGGAAAAACTTCTAATAGTTAGTGTGGTCTTCTATGCATAAAAGGCTGGTGATATATTGAAGAATGAGTTCCACACTAATATGAGTTTTGTGTTGAATCAGGGCATTGTTTTTAAAGATTGTATTTTACTGCTAAAACCCATAAAAGGCCATTGATTGAAACTTCCAAAGAGTGTGGTTTAAAAAGCTTGCTACTCCAAATGTGAACACTAATGCACGCAACACAACCTTCTAAGTAAGTTTAACATATTATTACTGCATAATTTGTTTCTATTTTGTTCTGAAAGTTTAACACTAATTCATTTTGAATACATGTGCAGAACACCATGAGAGCTTTTGTTGAAGCTTTTCAAAGGCAGCAAGATAATTATATGGAAACTTTAAGACTTATATAGATGATGCTTTGCAAGAAAATTCCCAAAATACGGGGAGCGGAGGAAATAAGAGCGGATATCATCACGAGGGAGTTCAAGATCGAATTTGCCTGAATATTATGATAATTAGTTTATTCTTAGTTTTCTAGATTGTACGAATATTATTGAAATATTTAGGATTTTGTACGAAAACTATTTATGGATTGTACAAATATTATGATGATATGTTGTTGTTTAATTAATTTGTGTCTTATTAAATTTAATTTTTATTTCTTTATTTATTTGTGTTTAATTAATTTTATTAATTTATTAAAATAAAAAAGTGGGAAGGAATAAGAAAAAGTGTGTGGAGTACATTACTGGCAGAAATTTCCGTCAGTAATGCATATCTGTCTAAACATTATTGAGGGATTAGTTTGCCAGTGATTACTGACGGACTTTTCTGTCACTATTACTGAGGGAATAAATCCCTCAGTAATGTTTTGTCATAATTGCATCACCATTACTAAGGGAAAATTCTGCCAGTAACATTACTGACGCCAGTATTACTGAGGGACACCAATCTGCCAGTAATGTGTATTACTAAGAGATATTTTACATTACTGAGGGTTAATTTCCCTCAATAAAAGTCAAAATTCTTGTAGTGAGTAATCCAATTGTGACTTGCAAATGCTATATGCTTTCTTGAACTCAATAGAGTTGGACATGTGACTACCTGTATTCCTTCGTTTTCTTTTTTGTTGAGTATTGTCCAATTTAGAATTGTAGTTTCTTCTTCAAATTTAGAATTTTCACTTTCAGTGACTTGAGCCGATGGAGCATTGATGGTCATGTTTGACTTGGAGAAATTGTGAGATGAGTGAGTTTCGGGGAAGTTTCCTAGAAAGCATAGTGAGGACAAAACACGCTGAAATGACTCATTGTTATTTGTGGGGCCAGTCGACAATCCTGAAACCAGTATGGGATGTTACATGTTGGATCAGGGTGCAGTCGATCTCCAAAAGGCGCTTAAATTGCTAAGGAAATGTGTTGCTAGTCAAAAAATTAGGTTTTTTGTTGGTGAGCCTTTCATAAGAGAAATCCAACATGTCACAACTGTGATTCCGTGTTTTTTGTTTTCGTAAATGGTCACTTTAGTCCCTGACTCTGCACCTCGTTGTTACAAAGGTCTCCGACTCATAATTAAATACAAAGTAGTCCTTGAATGTGTACTTACATTATTAGTTTAAATACAAAGATAGCAAATGTTTTGTGCTTACAAGGTAATATAATATGTCACGGGGACTAAACTAAAAGAAAACCAAAAGTCGCGTTATTAGTAACCATTGAATTTCTCACTTCTCCCTCCAAACTGAAAACTTTGCTCTCTCTTCATAGTCTACCAAAAACCCAAACACCCACCACCGCCGCGCCGCCACCGTCGCCCCTCCACCGTTCATCGTCGTGGCGCCGCGTCACCGTCAGTTACTCACGCTGTCCTCTCCTCTGCCGTCTCAGTTATTAGTAACCATCTATGATGCACGGAGACCTCTAGGACTAGGCATGTCGCGGTGTATGACACGCGTCGGTGTCCGACACTCCTATGACATCCGTACGACACGTGTCGAACCGGTGTCCTAAATAGTTGATTTTTACTTTACTCCGACACTCCTATGATCGGTGTCCGACACCTATATAACACTCAAACGGTCCGTGTCGGACAAATATCTAAAACAATTTTTTTTTCTCTCTTGATTCCGCACACCATAGATACAAGAGTTACATATATTTTGAGAAATGTTAATCAATTAGTGGTTATAGACATTATAGTTGATTATATCGTTTTTATCTTTTTTGATAGTAGATGAATAAATAAAGGTCAAATACTATGATATCTTGTTGTAGAACTTTTTCTAATGACATAAATTGCTCAAGTTAGATGTTTATATATGTATTTTAAATTTCATTTTAGTTCGTCTTTAAATAAATTAACATATATGTAACGGTGTCGGTGTCCTATATTTTTTACATTAGCGGTGTCGATGTGTCCGTGTCAGTGTCGTGTCAGGTGTCCGTGTCGGAGTCCATGCTTCATAGGTAACCATTAGACTGGTTTAGTTTTCAGTTATGATTTAAAGAAGTGTAAATATTTAGCAGAATAATTGATAGTTGAAAGAAGTGTTAACATAGGAGTACATGTGTAATACAGGAAATCACAATTTGATGATATGAATACTGATTTTTTTTAGTTTTAGTTTGCTGATATGAACTTCAGGATCTGTCATAGCAGTTTGATGCACAGCTGCTTCAGTTTTATTAATTAGAGGGTCTGTTTTTGGTGGTAGAAAATGTACCAGAAATTACCATTCATAAGCATTTATTAATGAGAAAAACCATCAATAGTACATGTGTATGAGGAATTGGAAATTTCAAATGTGGATTCAATAATTACGTTGTTACCTGCCATGGGATTTTTTAACTTCAATAAATTTCATATGTGAATTTAATAAACTTCTTGTTTCAGGCTTTCTCATTCTCCTTCACTATGCTCTCTCAATATTTCATTTTTCATAACTGACTTATACGTTTTGGGCAGTAACTGTATCACTTCTCATACACCACCTTTTCCTCCATGACTATTCAAAATCTTTTGTAGAGTCCTGCGTTAACCAGTTGTATATTCGTAAATGCTTCTATTGTCGCCTCAGTTTTTATTGCTTCTCGTCTTCCATCAAGACTAAATGTGTTTGCGATCATGTTATTCTCCCTAAAAGTTTTCCTTTTTGTTCCACTGGTTGCATACTGCATTAAAAAATGTTCATTCTGCTTACGTCGATGTATTTCTGTTAGTTTAATGGTCCTGACATTAGGTTTTTTGTACAAGCTGCATCACTTGCTATTAGTGTTACTACTTAGTATTCTCCTACTTAGTTAGCTCAATGGATTGCTATATATATGTCTCTACCTAGCTAGCTCAATGGATTGTACTATTTGACTGTTGAGCGTATAGTCATTATAACAAATACTAGTACTAGTAAATGAATTTGTGTATGTAATAACATCAAATGCTAGTAAATGATAAAGACTGACATGATTCAGGGGACCAACTTGATTTTTAATGACTAATTAAAAAAAGTCCTACTTGACTTTAATTTAAAAAAGGTTTAAGTGCAGTTTTGCCCCCCCTATTTTGACTGAATCGGAATTTTACCCCCTATTTTAAAACTCGGAATTTTACCCCCACAATTTAATGTTTTTCGGAATTTTGGCCCCCCTATTTTAAAAATCTGAATTTTACCCCTCCAATTTAATATTTTTCAGGAGTTGGCTGATGTGGTTGTGCTGATGTGGCTTAAATAATATTAAAAAAATATCCACCTATTTAAATTATTTATATTAAATATTCTGAATTAAAAAAATGAAAAAAATTAATAAATAAAAAATGTAACTTAAAATAATAATAATAATAATCATTTTCCTTATAACAATCCAAAACCTAATGAACAGTGTTCCCTTTCTCCTTCTCTTCACGCGATGCCCTAACCGTCGCCGTTCCGACTTCGTCATCACCTTTCCACTTTGTCATTGTTGTCTCTATTCTCAATCATCGTCGTTCTCACTCTTCCCGTCTCCGCCGTTCAAAACTGAAAATGGTGAATCACGAAGTAATGATTCTTGGTTCAAGTTCAATGACGAAATTGAGGTATGTCTTTCTCATATTTTTTGCTGTTTTGTTGACCATATGGAGTTATTCACCATCTGGGTTCATGTTTATGTTGCTATTATGTTGTTGTAGTTTTTGTTACTGCTTTGTTGTTGTAGTTGTTGTTCTGTTGTTGTAGATTGATGGGATTCTTTAGTTGCTATTCTTTAGGAGTCTCTATTGGGTTTCGAAAATAAAACAAAACAAAGATACCACTTCAATTCCACTGACGACAATATCGACAACACAAAATGAGAAATTGTATTGGGTTTGACACAGTGGCACAAAAAATCGTTTTTTTTAGGGTGGTGGAATTAAATTATGTGTTTTGTCCCATTATGGGGAGTTATTTATTGCTTGTTGTGGTCCTTGTTTTTTATTGCAATCCTTGTTTTTTATGGGGAGTTTTTTATTGTTTGTTGCAATCCTTGTTTTTTATGGGGTGTTTTTTATTGCGTGTTGTGGTCCAAATAAAATGTTTCTGATTATTGTCTTGTGTTGGTTTACTATGGGAATATTTATTGTCTTTTAGTGCTTGTGAAGGTAGACAAAATGATGATGAGTTGGACAAGGAAGACACGGAGGAAGAAGATGATGATTATATTGCAAGTGAAGAGGAAGACGAAGATGATGACGATGATAGTTATTTTGATGATATTGGAGTGGATGAGTGTGTTGATTTGAGTGTTATTTTTCCACCTGAAACATTTTGCTTGGTTTCTAATAATGTAGATGCCAAATCATTGGATACTCCTACAACTACAGCTGATTTTCAAGATGAGCACTATGAAGATTCCGATGATTTACATACTCCACCAGAGAGTGAAGATGAAGAGCTTGGTAAAAACTATCCAATTTTTAAGATGGGTTATGGGAATGCCCGTGTTAAGCTTGAAAAGGGTTTGAAGTTCAACAATAAAAAGCAAGCAAAGGATGCAATTGAAGAGTATGCATTGGAGACTAGGAAAAATCTGCGCCTCAAGAAAAAGGAAAAAGAATACTTGGTAGTAAAGTGTATGCCTGATTGCCCTTTTCATTTGAGGATTAGTAAGAGGAGTGCAAATGATTTTTGGCAGGTTGTAAGCTTCAATGATGATCATACGTGCTGTTGGACACCTAGAAACAGACAAGCCAAGCCAAATTTGCTTGCTAAATTTTTTTTGAATACACTCCGACATTCTCCTGAAATGAAAGTGAAGGCGTTGAAGAGGTTGGCTGCTGAGCAATGGAGTGTGAAGTTCTCACATGATCAAGTATATAGAGCCAAGTTAAGGGCACTAGAAATCATTCAAGGAGCTGGTCGTGACCAATTCTTATATCTAAAGAGTTATGCGGAGGAGTTGAGAAGGTCCAATCCTAATAGTACTGTTATCATTAAGTGTGATATGGTTGATGTGGGTCCTATTTTCCAGAGAATTTATGTATGTCTAAAGGCATGTAAGGCAGCCTTTGCACACACATGTAGGCCTCTCATTGGGTTAGATGCTTGCTTTTTGAAAGGAGAACATGGAGGACAATTGATGGCAGCTGTTGGTAAAGACGCAAACAACCAAATGTTTCCCATTGCTTATGTTGTTGTAGAAGCAGAAACAAAAGATTCATGGGAGTGGTTTCTGAATCTATTACTTGAAGATCTACAAACTATACAACACAAGCAATATACATTCATCTCAGATGAGTAGAAGGTATAACTTACATGTGTCATTGTTAATATTTTAATATGAATAATGTTCTCTATTTTTTGTAATATTTGCTTACCAATGGTAGTTATCTTAGGGTTTGTTCCGGCAATTCAAAACCTTGGTAGTCATGTAGAGCATAGGCTATGTGTGAAGCACCTTTATGCTAATTTTAAGAAAAGATATCCTGGATTGGATTTAAAGGAAGTGTTTTGGATGGCAGCAAGGGCTACAACTGTTCCAGCATGGGAGAGGGCAATGAATTGAATGAAATTAATTAACGACAAAGCTTGGGAATACATGAATAAGAATTGGGCACCTGCAATGTGGACTAGATCTCATTTCAAGATGGATACACAATCAGACTTACAAGTTAACAACATGTGTGAGGCATTTAACCGGGCAATATTGGAGTATAGAGATAAACACATCATCACTCTTCTAGAAGGAATTAAGCACTACCTCACAAAAAGAATTGGAGCCCAGAAGGATCTCATGCAAAGATATAGAGGGAATATATGTCCTATAATCCAACTACAACTTGAAAAAGCAAAGAGGGTAGCTGATGGATGGGAACCAACTTGGCATTTTGACGATGATTATGCCATATTTAGTGTGACAGATGGAACTGACACATATATTGTGAATTTAGCCCAAAAAACATGCGAATGTAGGAAATGGGGTTTAACGGGCATCCCATGTTGCCATGCGATTGCATGCATGTGGTATCACAAAAAAGAACCTGAAGATTTTGTTTCCTGGTATTATAGGTAATAAATTTAGTTTGGATTCATACCATTAATATTTTACTTCTTATATGTGTTATTGATGAGCACATTTTATTTCAGGAAGAGTACTTTCATGGCTACTTATTCTCACATCATTTTGCCAACAAATGGTCCCCAACTATGGCCTATATCAACAACAGAGCCAATCAACCCATCAGCTGAGAGAAGAACTATAGGTCGCCCCAAAAAGAATAGAAATAAGGCTAATGATGAGCCGAAAAATCCACATCTATTACCTAGAGATTTACCAACAATGAAATGTACAAAATGTGAAAAGATGGGTCATAATAGGAGGACATGTGGAGGAAAACGTGCGGCTGATCGAGCACTCCCAAAAGGTGGAAATAAGGTGCTCATTAAACTTATTTTTTGGCTTGAATTTTTGTTTTTGTCTTGTATTTATGTTTTTATCTTGTAATTTTGTTATGAATATTTTGTTTTGGGATTCAATATTTTGATAGAAACAAAAGAAGGGGAAAAAGTCTGATACACAAGGAGCAAATGGTGCTAGTGGGTCTGGAGCCAGTGGTTTTGGTGCACAAAGAGGTGATGGGGCGGCCACTATTTTAACTCAAGGGTCACAACATCCTCCTCCAACCCAAGATTCTAGAGGATAATAGTTTATTAATTAGGGGACTGTTTTTTGATTCAGCTGTTAGACATATATTATTGCAACATTCAACTGTTATGCTTGTTTTTTTCACTCAATTATTAGGTGTAATATTGAACACGTATAGAGCCGTTGTGGCTTTTTAAGTATGTTTTTTTGATTGAGTTGTTAGGATTATGAACAACTTTTAACCTTGTATTTTGGGATATAACTATGCTAATGATCATCCAAATATTTACAGGTGCATTATGCTTTTTTAATGGAATATTTTCCCCGTTTATACTGTTTTTCCATGTATTTTTAATGGATTTTTTTTCATTTATTCTGGTTTTGTTCGTACATTTTATCTTTATTTTCTAGAATTTTTAAGAATTTTTTCTGCATTTTATGATATTTTTTAAAGTTTTTTTTGATTTTTTTTAAAATTTATTTATTTTTTGTAATTAAAAAATATTTTATTTAAATAATTAATTAGGTGGATAATAAGATAATATTTTAAAATTCACATCATCACTGCCACATCAACCAAAGTGCACTCAAATGTGGTGGGGGGCAAAATTCAGAAAAAACTGAAACAGGAGGGGTAAAACTCCGAGTTTTGAAATAGAGGGGGTAAAATCCAGATTCAATCAAAATAGGGGGGGCAAAACTGCACTTAAGCCTAATCTTTTTTTATTTAAATAATTATATTTTTGATTATCAACTTTTTTTTTAACTAAACTATTTTTTTTAAATTAAATCATCACTCTCCCACTTTTTTTAATTTCATAAAATAAAATAAAATATCAAAACGAATAATTTTTTATGCAAAATAACTTATTACGATTTTTTTTAAAAAACAGCTTATTTATGCAAAATAGTTTATTATGATTCTCATTTTTAAAAACAGCTTATTCCAAACAGCTTATTTATGCAAAATAGCTTATTCAAAAGAGCTTATTTATGCAAAACAGCTTATTACGATCTTATTTTCAAAAACAGCTTATTCAAAACAGCTTATTTATGCAAAACAGCTTATTATAATCTCTTTTAAAAAAAACAGCTTATTCGAAACAACTTGTTAAGATCTCTTTTTTAAAAAAACGTTTTAAATTACTATGAGAACCTATCGTTGAATATATGGCTAAGAATAAGAACCAATACAGACTTGTATATATTTTATATATTTTCCAAATGTAGTGTTAGTTTTGATCATGTAACTTATAATCAATTTCATATTGATGATAGTGGTTCCTGCTGGCTTAATGCTCTGGCAGTACAGCGCCTTCTTGTACCAAGGGGGACTAACTGTGTTTTGTCTTCAATGACTGTGACTATGACTATATCATCATTCATATGAGATCTTGCTTCACCTGGTTCTACTTGTCTCGGTGAACAAGGCATTATTCTCCTAAGGGGTTGCATTAGACAATGTAGTAACTTCAGTTGTTACTAAAAATCCACAAAATATTCACTGCTATATGATTGATTTTATACTATTATGTACTAAAATATGAGCTACTTCTTTCCAAGGACTAAAATCATACACATTTCAATCAATCATTTCTATCCTAAAATTGAAGACTAATTAAAAACATCAACCAAGTATGTCATATCACTTTTAACTCAGTCTTATGGTAAATGGATCATCTGTAACAAAAATGCTAAATGATAAATGTTAAATGGACAAGAAAGAAAAAATTCAATGTTGTGCAATTCTATATTGAAACAATCGGGTCTTGATCACTGATTTTTACCACTTCTGCTACTAATACTGTCCTCACTTTCACTACTGCTTCCATTGTCACTTCTATTGCTAGTTAAAGTAGATGTCTGTTTACCTTTCACCAGCATTGGTTCCTTTGTCCATCTCATCATCTTGATGCTACTCATCTTCATTTTTGGCAGCTGGTGAGGCACCAGTGAATGGTTCAGATGAACTAACAGCTTTGATGACTGTGACATGATATAAATGCAACATTAAATCAATGTCAAACAATCACTTCTAAAAACAATGAAGCACACATCCAATATCAACACAAAGTCTAGATATTGTATTACAAAAACCAATACAAAAAACATCATACATACCAGCATTCTCAAGTTGACCACTATCAATACGTTCCACATTGACCTTGCAGAATCAACGTAAATAGAAAGAAATTAGATAAGAAAAGAGATAATAAGAAGTGCAATAAATAAAGGATAGTCTCCATTTGTCAACAGCAAACATTTTTAATGAACTACTAAAACCTATGATAAAGATAGTTGGTAAGCACATACTGGTGCAGTCTCAAACATTTTAAATAAGCTGTTTTTTTTAAAAGATATCCTAGTAAGCTGTTTTGCATAAATAATCTATTTCGAATAAGCTGTTTTTTTAAAAAAAGATCATAATAAGCTGTTTTGCATAAATAAACTGTTTTTGAAAATGAGATTGTAATAAGCTGTTTTGCATAAATAAGCTCTTTTGAATAAGCTGTTTTAAAAAAAGAGATCCTAATAAGTTGTTTTGCATTAATAAGCTGTTTCGAATAAGCTGTTTTGCATAAATAAGCTGTTTGGAATAAGTTGTTTTTAAAAATGAGATCGTAATAAGTTGTTTTTGCATAAATAAGTTGTTTTTTAAAAAGATATCGTAATAAACTATTTTGTATAATATAAGTTTTTTTGATTAAGCTATTTTATATTTGAAATTCTGGTTTATAAAATTTGGTTTACCATAATTTTAATTTATAAAATTTAATATTTCTGAATTATTAAAAAATAATGCACTTTGATTTATGGATGGATAAATTATCCATCCATTAAAATATAATAATGGATGGATTGGATGAACTTTATTCTAATTGAATTGATTGGATGGTTTTTTTAAGAAAAAAAAGAAGTGAATTGTAATGGACTAATGAATCTTTTTTGATCCATCTATTAGGATCCAAATCCATATCTATCTGATCCATCTATTTTGCCACCCCTACTCGCAAAGGACACCATCTTTAAATAAAAGGAGCTGTGCTAATTGGGTTAATCAATTTGCCTTAATGATGTGCGGCATTTTATTTTAAAAATTGTGCACTAGTTGTCTTTTTAGGTGAAGGTACTAGTAGTTTTTTTTTAAGGGAGAAGGTACTAGTTTGTTTCTTTTACAAAAGAAGAAGTTAATAGTTTTTTTTCTTTTTCAAGTAGCTTAGTGGCTAGAGCTCACACAATTTAATTATGAAAAAATGGGGTGTTTGGGGTTCGAACCCCAACCCCTGCATATAATATGCAATATTCCTACCAATTGAGCTAAGAAAATTACTGTATATAAATTTGTTTCAACATTATTTTTAAATTTATCAGACACCAAGTCAAGAAATTCGATTATTAAATCTAGTGAAGCCATGGTACAGTATATCTAACCAAATTAATTGAAGTAGCTTTTATTCAATTTTGACTTTAAATGTAAAAAACACCCGGCCCGTGATTGCTTTTATCACTTTGAGCTACCAGCGTGACAGTATAACTTCTAATTTGGGGTTTCTGAGTAAGATTTTTCTGAGTTATTTGTATATTTTGGGCCACCACATAATTGATTTTTTTATTTCATTTATTTATAATGAGTATATGGAAAATAAAAAAATAAATACCACCGTGTATAAATGAGGAATTATAGATTCCGAGAATTTCGGTTAAATTGGCGGGAAATTGGTGGGTGGCAGCTAGCGAATTTTTTGGGATTTTCAATACTTTCTCTTACCGGGTCCCACCGTACATTCACTCTCAACCAACCAACACCGTCGGATCATATTCCAATCCAACCGCATCAGATCATTTACCTTCCCGCCGATTGTACGGTACTTTAACCTTCACCCTTGCACCCAAAGAAAGCAATTTTTTCCAAGGTTATAACAAAAAAAAGGATAAATTCCAATTTATTACCTGTGTTATTTATAGATAAATTCAATCAAATTACATTAAAATGTCTCTTTGATAGGTAAGTTATGACATATATTCACAAATTTCGTGGTTAACTTTAAATACTTTTTGCAAAACTTTTTTTTAGCATGTTTTTTTGTCGAAGTTGAATAGAATATTGCAATGAGATTTAATACCGCAAGCTAAATTATGTTTTCGGTGTTGTTATTTTTTCAAAAAAAAAATTAATTTATGTTCACTGTAAAACTTTTTTTTTATATAGGTATGTTCAATCAAATTACATCATTTTATAAGTTATTTCATAAAATATCTTTATAAGTTTATCGTAATTTTTCAATACAAATTTTTTTATATTGAATTAAACAATTGATTTTAGTGGTTATTAAATTTCATCAAAATGAATTATTCAAAAGAATATGAAATATGTAATGTCATCAGGTTGAAGTCTAGATTACATGAGTTCTTTCCCCTCATTATCGTATAGTCAACAAAAAAAAAGTTTCACTGTAATGTTTATACTATGAATTAAAATTCAATAAACAACTTTCTTTTGGTCAAATAAATGAAAATGAAAATTAAAATCAGAACGGCAATAATAAATAAATAACAACTCATAAATACACTTCTTCTATTTCAATCCCTTTTCACATTCTCTCTAACTGTGTTTCTTCTTCACTTCGCCGCATTTTCTACTCTTTTGTGTACCCAATCTCAAATCAAAAACATGGCAAGAACAATTCATCAATTTCCTGATTTTTCCATGGATTCTTATAAAGTTTTGATTTTTAACCTATTCTGATTCTGATTTCGTTCATTTTGCTTTCAATTCAATGTTCATTCATAACAGCTTTTGCATTTTAGATTCGTTTGATTCTTGATGATTCTGTTTAGTTTGATTTGAACTCATTGTGACCATTTGATTCATATTTTATTCTTGTTTTAAATGTTGGTTGTTTTCAGTTAAGATTAGATGAGTATATGTACCAAATTTGAAATTTGCATGTGAAGATTTGGTTGATTTTTCATTTGTATTTTGAATATCTGAGATTAGGTTTAGGTTTTTGTTGTTAAAGTTTATTTTTTTTCATCATTGATTGTTGAAATGTGTTTTTACTTTTAGGTTATTTGTGAATTAAGTTTTTGGTTGGGTTCTTGAATTGATTTTGTGGGTACTTAATAATGATGGATTTTGCAGGTGGGGAAGGATCAATCACCAAAGGAAAGGAATAGAGATTGGATTAGAGCTCTTATGAATAGTAGCTCTGGCTATTGTAATGATCATCGAGATCTTCGATCTAATGAGAAGAATACTTTCTGTGTAGATTGTGCTGTTAGATTCTGTAGGCACTGTAAGGAAGCTCATTCCATTCATAGAAGGTTTCAGATTTACAGATATTCCTATCAGGATGTTTTCCGCCATTCTGAGCTGCAGAAGCACTTTGACTGCTCAAATATTCAGGTTACTTTGAATGCATTATTACAAGTGATTGATTCATTTTCTATATGATTTATATCAATTCGATTTATTGAGATGAATTTGTTTCATTGTTTGTATATTGTGCTTGTTTTGATTTGTTTTAATCTGATTGGTGATAGACTTTAATGATCTGATGGACATTACCATTAATGGTTGAACCTATTGAAATTACAATGAATAAGTTTTCCATATGGGTTGAATTATAAATTTTCTAATGTTGTTATCCGTGAAATAAATTGTGTTTATTTTTCCTTTGTGCTGTTGTTTGTTATTCAACATTGTTAAAAGTATATGCTCTCAAACTTAAGCTAATTATTAGTATAATCCAACAATTACTATCATTGTTAAAGTATGTACCAATTGTTATTGATCATAAACTCTCACTCAATTTTGCATAATTTTCATCGTACAATTGTTCCATGATTTGGCAGACTTACATATCCAATAAAGATAGGATTGTGCATCTCAAACCTCGGCCTCCAATCTATAAGTCTAAAGCTGGTGATCAATGCCCTGAATCAAAATCCAAAGAAAGCAACTTATCAGCTAGATTTAAATCAGGAGGCAGTACATGCGAAGAATGTGGGAAACACTTACAAGATGAGCATAGTCGCTGGTGCTCAATTATATGCAAGGTAACAAACGTGCTCTTATTTAGTGGTAAAAATTTACTGTTTTCTATTACATCACTTGTAACTCAAATCATGTGCTGTTGTTAGATAGGGGAGCCTCAAAGCCAAGGTCCAAATCCTCACACAAAAAGGAGTTTAGTTGACTCTTTCAACCAAAGTGGTAGATGCATCATTACTCCAAAAACTGAAGCTATTGACTTTACTATGAGTGATAACCTTAATTCGGAACCGGAGTCATCTATTTCTGAAGCTGAGCCATGTGGGCGGGTTGAAGTTGTGAATTTCAGAAAGCGTCCGAGAAAAACTACTCCTCAGAGGCCTGTCTTTGTTTTCGTTTCTTAGCATATGTTTGGAAAATGCACTTCAATTTTCACAGCATCACCGTGCGGCAATTTGAAGCTAGGACAGACTGCTTCTTGCGAACCACCATGATTTTCCTACTCACAACGAGCTACCAAACATCCTATTAGAAGTTATCACAAATACTACTCTACTGTTTCCTTTATTTCTTTTCCTTTGATTTTTTTTGCTTCTGAGTTATCATTTTAGGATAATGAGACAAGGTATCTTGAACAATTAAGGGATGCTCAACTCCATTATACCCCCATATTGGGTTTCAAGTATAAACTTAGGAGTTTGAGGTACAGTTGCTATGAGAAAAGTAATTAGCTGAGCTTGTACAGCCTAAGACTTTGATACGAATAGTAATATAGTATTGCTATTGACACGCTCTTTTCATTTAATTTCATCACCATCGTTTGGAATTCATCTCACTAAAACATGTGCATACGTACATGCACTCTAATGCTGCCATCCCATCTTGATTTCTTAATGTTAGAATTATCATGGTCAATGGTTTTTCATGTGATAATTTATGTTTTTCAACCCGCTTGGGTTGGCCTAGTGGTATTGGCTTGGAACCTGAGAGTGTGCTCCTCCTCAAGGTTTCAGGTTCGATTCTCTCTGGTGCCAATTTGAGGGGGTTAGTTTAACTTAAAATAAAATAAATATGTTTTTCTCTATTTAGTAGCCTATTTATAGTATGCCATTTCTATGAGCAAAAATAATAAAAATACCATTTCTGTTTTTTGCCCATGCCTATGTTTGCTTAGCTAAACTAAACTAATGAATATTGCACCAACATCCCTAGTCTCCGACATCAAGTGATGGGATTTTGTTTTTAAATAAATGTATTATAATAAAAAAAAATTACGGTCTAGGTATGTATTATTTTTATTTTTTATTTTGGTTCTAATTATTTTCATTCAAGATTTGTTTTTTAAAACTATCACCTATGTATAAGTTCCTAGTACAATTTTGTACCATTAATATTTTAGACTTTTTGTAATACTCTTAGTTACACTACGAGATGGTCGGTTGTTCATGTCAAATAATTCTCTATTTTAATCAATAGAATAATATATTTAAAAAAAAAAATCCATAAAAATTACGCTAAGCTTTCAATTCTGTCTAAGAAAAAAATTAATACTATTGAGTTTTCGATGCTGCATCTGGAATGTTGGAAGGGCACAAAACCTCACTGACTGGAATGGGATGACAAAGATTTTAGTGTCCCCACAACAAAACCAAATCTTAATGGTGTGGTAATGTTGGATTGATAAGGACATAATTGTACTCATTTCGTAAACGACATGCAAACATTGTTCTAAATCCTTAGTTTGGAATGGAAGCTATCTAAATTATATATATTTGACTACAATAGTATTGAGGTTGAACATGTGTCTAACTCTAAACCTATAAATGCTGCCGGACCCTCCTTGATTGTTTATTTTTCTTCTCTCAATCTTGTGTTGACAAAAAAAAAAAACTAAATATTGTAACTGTTGAAGCACATGGATGATCAAGACTACCATGTGCCCGCCCATCATGCCACCACCGACTATTATCACAGTTCCAGTATGATTTTATTTTTTAGAATTTGATGGTAGAATTTAGTTTACACACTAGATATTGAGAAGTGATGAATTACATATGAATTTGCTCTTTAACATATCAAATGCACTGCACCCATTTATTTTCTTGAGCTGGGCTAACGAATATAAGATTAATTTAATAAATATAATTAAATTATTGTGACTCGTGTAAAATGATGTAAATGTTCATTGAAATATAAAAAAATCATGAAAATGTGTGTATGAATATTAATAAATGTTTGTAACTTGATAAAAGTTACTACTTACTAATGTTTGGGTTTTATCTCTTTTATAAAATTTCTCTACCATAGTACAAGAATGCATGTTATTTAGTGTCCCTTTAAAAAGAGACAAAAATAGGTGAATCACTATATATATCACTATAGGTGAATCATGAATGCATGTTATTTAATGTCCCTTTAAAAAGAAAAAAGTAATTTTGAGAGAGACACGAATCAAAGAGGGGATAAATGAAAAGAAAGGGAGGTTGAAATAAATATTTAAGATGGGAGAGTTTGAAATATTTGAAAAGTAAGGCACTCATTTTTCTAAATAACAAATTATCCATAAGAACCACTCTATTGAAAACCCAAATACTTACTTATGCCATGGATATGAAAGTGTATGCTTCATCTTAAAAAGAAGGGACCTGGATTTCCGGCCGAAAAAATATCACGCAGTTTCTTTTAGTTTCTCTTAGTTTCTTTTATTCTCTTACTTTTTAGCATTTTTTTGCGTTTCATTTTATTTCTATTATCATTTAGCATTTTAATTATTGTCATTTATTTTTCAACAATTATAATGTATCTAGGTTTAATGTAAACAATATAAATGAGAAAAGTGTGCGTGTGTGCGTCCTCTTTTATTTCTTTACCGCTTTATATATGTTAAAAAATGCAAAAAAAATTAGGTTAGGGATTATGTGGTGATCCAACGTCACTACAGAAATCCACACGCTTTTATTTTTATTGCTCCATTAGTTTAATCTTCATTTATTATTCCAAAACAACAAAAACATTCAAATAACAAAAATCACAAAAATATTTTCATAATAAACCTTGATTCAAAATCAAGT
>Ga0315915_1000617_pt1 | contig 38231 bp, 20 predicted proteins | sample MpolbnodulesMG_FD_207738 | JGI IMG/M metagenome (GOLD analysis project Ga0315915, IMG submission 207738) | Medicago polymorpha root nodule microbial communities from Los Angeles, California, United States - branched nodules | ecosystem: Host-associated > Plants > Roots > Nodule | place: USA...
TCCAAGTTTCAACTTGAGAATTACTTTTTAAGTTACAGAATAATTTTTAAAGGGTCACAATTCAAACCCCCCCTTCCTTGTGACTATTTTATCTACTTCAAAGGTTATACGCGCGCTATAGTTTAGGGTTGTCAATCAAATAGGATACGTACACATTCGTAAGAAATATTAGAGTGAGGTATTACTCTCTCAGAGGTAATTGAAACATAGACTTAAATTAGTGTTCCTAAATTTCCATTGGCCTAAAGGCCCCCTCATAAATGAATCTTAGAAGTACATCAACATACTCTCCTTCTTGGTAGTTCTACAAACGGGTAGCTCTATATCGTCTACCTTGCCAAGGATGAAAGAAGAGTAAAGTTACTATGCTGATTTAATTCCTTAAAGTTACTATTGTTTGCCTAATTATTGTAATCATTATCTTAGTTACTTCCTTTTTCGGGTAGGTTTTCACCAATATTAGGTATGTCACCTCCCTAAGTACTGTTATCTCAGGGTTGGTTGTCATTAGCAGAAATAAATAATTCACACAACAAACAGGATTGTTGAAATAACTATATAAAGAACTTAAATTAAATTATCCAACAAATAAATAGAGGTTCATCTTAGAATCTTACCCTAATAGAGTTTAGTTACTCATGGTAACTAAAGACAAATTACAAAAGAAAAAAACCATACTCAAGAGACTTAGAGTGAGCTTGAAGCTCCTAATGTTTGCCTTCCTTTTGAACCGCTTCGTTCTGAATGAAAAATTATTAATGAGATGAGTTGTATTTATAGTCTTGGTTTCCACCTGGGTTTGGGCTGAAAACTAGGCTTATTCCACTTAAAAAGTGTAAAAAGCAGTTTTGACCCGCTCCCAACATGGCTGGGTGCATAGGCATAAAATGTCATGCCCTTGGCGCATGGCTCATGCCCTAGTTGGATAATCGATTGTTTCTTCGTCTTTTTAGGTATTTTCTTCCATATAAGATGTCTTGGGACTTGGGAACATAATTCCCCCCTTTGTAATATCTTCTGAGGCCTCTTGAATCTTCTTTCATGACCTTCTCAAAATCTTCACAAGTCTTCATGATGTTTTGCTTTGCCGATTTACATGATTTCTTCTGGAATTACATCAAAACACGTTAGAATTTCTTTGTTTCGGGAAAAACTAGAATTACACGACTCAGATAGAAAACATTACAAAATGTCCTGAAAACCATAGGCAATTGTTCTAATATTAAAACTAAATAAAAATGACAAAAAAAACATGTTAAGAATAACGTAAGAGGACTTGTCATCAATAGTCGTCGAAGGCAGTATGACGGCGGCAACATTGGTGGCAAAAAGACGGGGAACAGAAACATGTTCGGCTACGGTATCAGTGGAGCTATAACAGCATTCAAGAGGCAATTAGTTTTGGTGGCAAAAACATTGTTGTTACAAGAGATATAGCGATTAATATGCAACGAAATAGGATAGATATTATTGCTTATGATTAAAAAGCAAGTGCAACAAAAAAAAAGGCTTAAATGAATTTTCTATTCCCTTACTAGAAACGAAACTCCTATCCCCCATTTCAAAATTCAAATTTGATCTCCTAATTGTACATTTTGTTGCAATTTTGGTTAGAACCCATATTTTTAGCAAAAACAAAAGGTGAATTTTGGCTCACACAGTGGAAATCTCTTAATTCAATTTTGAAAAGAAAATCCTATCCCCATTTCAAAATTCGAATTTGATCCCCTAATTGTACATTTTGTTGCAATTTTGGTTAGAACCCATATTTTTAGCCAAAAATAAGGTGAATTTTGGCTCACAAAAAGTGGAAATTTCTTAATTCAATTTTGAATTTAAAGAGAAAATACAAAGAATCACTACTATTTGGGTTAAAGTTCACCATTTTTAGGGTAAAATATTTGAGTTGGGACTAAAGTCGCAACAATACATGAAATTATGGACCAAAACCTAAATTTTGAATTGGGGGACTAAAATGATATTTTTGGTAAAATAGGGGCATCAACAGTTCATTTAAGACAAAAAATATTATGTTAATCAATTGATATTTTGTATTGTGTTTCCATAAAATTATAATTATGAAAAACAATATTGATTTAGGAGTGAAATCTAATGACTTTTGTACTGGTATAACTATACTTTAATGTAGATAGTAGATAAAGATATATAAAAAAATAATAATAAAAGAGTCGGGGTCGCTACAATTTCCAATGCTAATTGCTCGAATTTCAACTTTCTTTATGTGGCCCTACATAGACGTTTCCTTGTTATCATAACCTATAGTCAATGGATAGTCCCACTGGCATGCAAAATACGTGTTGGATTGTCATTCCATACTGCTACACTTGCCCGCTCACCATTTTCTCACTTACATTATTACGTCATCGCGTAGATAAATAAAGCCCAAACTCAAATACAAGTGATAAATTCGAACAAACATCAAATAATTCTCATCCATCAATGGCGAATTTCCCCCCTCAATCACCCTCCTTGAAGAATAACAAATTTCTTCCTGTTGCATCCGTCTCCAGCACCATTAGCAACAAGATGTTGTACGCTGAGCGTCTTGTTATTGAACTGAGCAACCCCGATCTACGAGAAAATGCTCTTCATTTGCTCTCCAAGGTTTGTACCAATACATCTTTCAATTTATGGGGTCTTTTTTTTTTTTTAATTTTTTTCACTGAATTCACAACTAAGCTCCAATCCCATACAACTTCTTGATAAGTTGACACACTATATTAAATGTGAATACTCTCTATGGGAGATTCAAACTATGAGCCCCATTTATATTTTTTTACTCAATTCAACCATATTTGGTATTTTGCAAGAATTAGGATGCGGTTATGATCCCAAATGAGTCAAAAAGCTATATTGTTTTGTGTATCTTAAGAAAAATGAAAATTTTAAATAGGATTTTTTATATTTTATTTTTTCCTATATATCATTTGAAGCTTTGTACTAGCATTCATTTATGTTTATCTTGTTAATTATATGTGAATATAAAAATAAAATATTAGTATATGCGTTAAATTCTTTTATTAACTAGCTTTGGATAGCTATTGCATCATTCTCTATTTCATGAGAAAATTGTGTCACACTCCATGATTTTATCAGGATGAAACATGGTTGAAGAAATACATGTAGTTAAAGGAGAAAGCAAATGAGAGTGTGACAGTGAATATGAGGAAATAGGAACAAATGAACAATGAAATATGAAATTAGGATAACAAATATTACAAAATCAGACCCACATTCACTATAATCAAAAATTAATTTCACCCATGTAGTCATCAAGTTTAAGTCATTAGATCTAATCATGTGATCGACAATGTGAATTGGGAAAATAATAAACTCGATATCTCGACTACTATATTGAATAACAATAGATATCATTGATTGTGGTGGTTGCTGGTTCAATCAAATCCATTTATAAAATCACTTGGATTAATGTTGTGCTTCACAAGCTTTTCTTTGATATTAGAATTTTATATGTTACAATCTTGTTAGTACTTAGCAATGCTTACTCATATATTATAGTTAACATATATATTTTTATTTTTCTTTGTTATTTATATTTCAGATGACAGATTTGTTTCAAGAACTCGCACCGTTATTGTGGAATTCAATTGGTACTATTGCAATATTTTTACAGGTATGCTAGTGACTTCATTTTATATTATTTACTTGCTGACTTTATTTAGAGTAGAATTTCTAGGAAATTTCTTTCATTTGTTTGTAATATTTTCTTGTATTAATTTTTCTTTCTCTTTTGGCCTTTTTTTTTTTGTGGTCGGGTTTGAACCTCTGGACCTTGCATATATTATGCATTGTCCCTACCAACTGAGATAAGTTCACGAGGACCTTTTGACCTATTTGTTAACACAAATATTTCACCATTTTATGTCTTATGTAAAACAACCTTTTACTTTCACAATTCCAATCAAAGTGACTTATTATTGACGAGGAAAAGTTAAGACTAAATGGTTATGATATGTTTAGTTTTGAAGTTGTTTTAAATAGTTCACTTTATATTGGCTCAAAGTACCTTGCTCATGCTTAATTTGTTTCTTGATTGTTTTAAGTATTTTTTAGTCTTTTACAATTGTGCTTATTGGTGGCCCTGCACTTACCATGAAGTGAAATTTTAATTTTCCCTCAGGAAATAATTACAATATATCCTACTCTTTCACCAGAAAATCTTACTGCTGCACAATCAACTCGAATATGCAATACTCTTGCTCTACTTCAGGTGAGATGAGTTTGTTCTAACAAATTTTATATCTTGTTTAAAGTATCCATACAAAAATATTATAATTTTTTCTCCGTTGTTTTTATTTTCTTCATATACGAAAAACTAATATCTTTATAATATCATCTTTCTCTCATGATTTTGTTACAGTGTGTGGCTTCCCACCCTGACACAAAGTTTTCATTCATGAAAGGTAATTTTATTTTGTTTATTTATCTTAATTAATATTAATTTCCGTCTATTGTTGAACTTATCAATTTCACATAATTCAATTTGATAGTGTTATAACTACAACTTATATTGCAAGAATGCCATGAAGACACTAACAACTTAATGTGAATTTTTATAGTCAAATGTTAGTAGTTAATTTACCACTATCCTTCAAGGAAATTTATTGGGATTTATAATGGCCAGAACTGAGAAAGATTACTTTGAAATCAGTAACATCAGAAAGTGGGAGGGTTAGAAACCAAACAAATAGGCTCAAACTACACATTGACTTGGGATTTTATATTTCTCTGTGATAAATATGTCACATAAATTGATGGTAAAATCCTCCCTCCCTTAGATATTATATATTGCATAAATTATTGATTGAAATAATTATCTTATGCCTTCTTTATTCTCTAATAGAATGAATTTTTTTGTGTAAAATGGATATACAATCTACCAAGTAGGTCTTAGGTCTAGTAACTAAATTCTATGTGAAAAATTGAACTTTCTCTCTAATTTATTTTGCAAGTAGTCATACATTCTCTTAGTGACTTGTATTTTTTGCTTTCAATGTTTATATTTTCACAAATCGTCTGTAAATAAAAGCATTTAAATTAAACTAAAATGCTTATTATTTTTATATGAAATACAAGGGAAACGCTTTGACATTATCTTAAACATCATTTTTCCTCGTAAAAAGACAACATTTGAAGAAATTTATATTGTCTTTTTATTATTCAAATTTACCTTTTCTTATATGCAGCTAACATACCTATATATTTGTATCCCTTCCTTAATACATCAAGTAAGTTAGCTCCATTTGAAGATTTAAGACTTGCCAGTCTTGGAGTCATTGCTGCAATGGTAAAGGTATTATTCTATTTTAATTTTTTTCATGATTGATGGATTTGTATTAATCTATTTTTATGTGTATAATTTATGTTTGTATTTTGTCAATTGTAACAATTTCCACTTGTTGATACATGATATTCACAGGTTAAGACTAAGGAAGCGATAGGCTTCCTTCTCGCGACTGAAGTAATGCCGTTGTGCCTACGCAATATGGAAATTGGCAAAGAATTGTCAAAAACGGTGAGTTTGTCAATTCTTATTTCTTAGCTAATTTACTGCTAAATAGTAGGTTTAATTATTTTTTAAGAAAAATACATAATAGATTTAAATATGGTTTTAGTCTCTATAATTATTTTTCATTCTAGTCCTTGTAAGTTTTTTGTTTGAATTCAGTCCCTGCACATTTAAAAACTGTTGATTTTAGTCACTAAATCAACTTATTGTGTCACGCACATGACATTATTTTTTTTTGTCACGTATGACATCAAAGACTAAAAACAACAACTTTTAAATTTACAGACTGGATTTAAATAAAAAAACCTACAAGAACTAAAACCAAAAAACATTAAAATCATATTTAAATATATTTTGTTTATATGAATTGAACTTGATATTTCCTTCTTTGTTTTGGGTATGTGTGATTACAAAGTTGTATGTGAAATAACTTTCTTTTCCAACATATTTCTTCTCTTCAATGAATTTGAAATCCTTTACACTAATTCCAAACTTTTTACTATTAAGGTTTTTTATAAGAAAATGTTAGTAGTTAGTTTGTTAGGAGAGAGCCATAATGTTAGGGGTAGTAGTTGAATTCGGGATCGATCTACATATGTTAACATTTGCGGTAAGAATAATAGAATCACCATGAACCACCACAATTTTGATAAAAACTACACTTTAAAGTTTCAGCAAAATCACTAGTAATTTAGTTACCAATTATAACTCCTAATGAAATGTGTATATCACCACAGGTTGCAACATTTATTGTTGAGAAAATTCTGTCGGATGATGATGGTTTGGCGTATGTTTGTGCTACACCAGATCGTTTTTTTGCAGTTGGTCGAGCTTTGGACAGGATGTTGGCAAGTTTTGACAATCAACCTTCACCTCGTCTTTTGAAGCTTATGATTCCGTGTTATACAAGTCTCACAAAAAATGTAGGGTTGTTTAAGCCGAACCCAACTCCGAAGTCTTAAGTGCTTCCTCCATTCATGCCCTTTCCCTTCTTTATAAACTTTGAATAAAATCTTTTAGACATGTTAGGGCATGCGACTTTCAGTGGTTACCTTTAAATAAGTACTTGTCGTGAAATGATTATTTGCAAATTTGATTCAGGATCGGTTTGATACACATGATTGGTTTTCTGTGATCTGAAGGTTTCTAACCATTCTTGATAGGATATGATGGCTCCATTGCAATATCTTGTACTGACAAAATCTATTGATTGTGATATGACTTATTCTTGCATTAGATGAGTTAAAAATAAGGGAAGTTAGGCTTGGTTTTCTGTCAAAGGATTTATTGGAGCTTATAGTGAACCTGCATAATTTCACAGGTGTGAATGGATAAGAGCATGCATATTAAGGCAAGTTTGAATTTGGAATTAGGAGAATTCTCTTGCAAGTTCCAATACATTTCGATCTGAATGTGATGATTGTTCCAGAATTGTTCCGTAGGCTTCTGCTTCTGTTAGTGTTCGGCTTCCTGCCGTCAATGTTGTGCATGCTTGAATCATTTGACCTATTTCAAACAATTAACCACATCATATTTTTCTTACATTGGTTTTACATCCTTGAACATTGTCATCTTAAGAAAGTTCATATACTAACTATATTTATTCCTTACTCCAAGTCTTACTTGGGATGATTGGTCAGAGGGCTGGTCAGTTAGAAATTAGAATCCTCTAGTTGGACAGCCAAAATTTGATCTGAAACAGTAATGAAATCTGCCAAACAGTCGTCCAAGAGAGAAAAATTCAGTAGAGAAACATAGGAAAAGCATTTTGAAATCAGAAGAATTACTTCTGTGAACCTGCAATAATTAGTTTATACTGATATTTGGAATAGTAAGACAAATACATAAGATAAGTTCAACAAATCAAATAAATTGGTTGTAGTTTAAATAATGCTAATTGCATATTGTTTTGAATAATTGATATTGATAACCCTATTTACAGCCTTAATATTGGAATTTGAGAGATCTTTACAATTGTACCACGAACATTATGACAGATGCATTTGTCATTATTTGCATTCTTTATATTTGCAAAGTAACAAAAATTGCAACTAGAACCTAAAATCAGTACAAAATCAGCAACCTAGTCCGGTATAGCTTAACTTATGCCATAGATTATTGGACTAAACAAACTTGGAAGAAGAAATAACACTCGCAAAAAAGTATTCCATGCTCATATATGCAAGAAGAGTTCAACTTTTACATGTATTACTGGCATATTATTAGGTATTATTACGTACGATACGAGTACAACAAATATACATCATGATTTTGAAAAAAATATCAATTATAACAAAACCAACATTTGTCCGAGTACGGAAATGAAACAACTTAGCTAAGCTAACTACAATAACAGTCTGTACGAAAAATCAAATCAAATAAGGAACAAGATAACAAATTCTGGCACGGAAACTTGCATTCTTTATTCGCAAACCTTTCTTCAGAAGATATTGCAGAACTGAGACTAGCCCCAAAAACCCTTGGTAGTTTGGCAATGGCCATAGCATCCCAACCCAACTGATCGACCCAAAATCTCATCACTAAATTTATTTTATGAATGGACGTAACATACACTGAGTCTGCTTTCTAAATGCTTGCTAGAACATTTTCATCAGACCAACCCCATTTCTTAAAGACATCAACTTTATCTTTCTACTTGGTTTTGGTTACCGTTCTTTTGGCATGAAATGCTATTGAGAAAAAAGATTGTGAAGAATTAAACCCCAAATCCTTTAATTCTTCCAACACCTTCAGGAATACCGGTTGTGTTGAGTTACCTTGCGCTCGAAGCAACCTTGAAACACTTGAGTCTATCACTCCGTTCTCAATCAACACTACTGTAATGTTATGATACACAAGATGGTCAGAGAGTAAACTTGGATTTTGTGTTGCACAAGCAATAATGTCTTTGTCTGATTGCAAGAATGTATACAGAATTTCGTAGGTTGGAACTACACGATTCTCCAGAAAATTTGGAGGAGAAGGCAAGATTGTTGATGAGGTAGGAGAGTGGAAATGAGGTTGAACGGGTGCAGAAGTGGAGAGAAAATAGAGGGTCTATGGAGATGAGTTGTCAACATTTTTGGTTAGTTTTGAGGGAATAAGTTAGTGTTGAGTTGAAGTTGAAAATACATATAAGAATGAATGACGGGTTTTTACAATCAAAGGGAAAATTTGATTGACACTATTAAACAAATAATTTTAATTTATCATAAAAATAAGTAATTAAATCATTCTACTCCATCCGTTTCAAAATGAATGTCGTTTAAGGATTTTACACACATGTTGAGAAATGCATTAATTAAAAGAAAAAGAGATGTTATTTTAACAAATTATTCTAATCAACTATTGATTTGTTTTTCATTGAAGAAAAAATAATACTTTGGAAGTAGTGTAAGTAGTATTAATTGAAGGGTACAATTGAAAAGAAAAAGTTATTAGAATTCTGCTCTTTACCCAACAGTTTTTGCTCATTCCCAACTGAAAAGACCAAAATACCCCTACGTGAGTAAAGTCACGTTGAAAATTCACACTAAAAAACTCAGCATGAGTTTACTCACGCACATTTCTTTCTCACTTTTCTATCACCAATATTATTTCAACCAAATTGGAACCCATATTAATTCTTTATGACAAAAGTGGGATCCAATGATCCACATGACTACCAAAGTGAGACCCATACTAGTTATTTATGACAAAGTGGGATCCAATGATCCACATGACTTTGAATTGAATTCAACACGGCAGAAATGAAAAAAAAAAAAAGCAATGTGAGTTATTAATTGATTATATTAGTTTCTAAAGTTGGAAGAAGAATTACTGTAACATATTGCTTGCTTTCATCCTGTATGCGTCATGTGTGATTTATTGTAACACAAGTACCCGGGGGCGATTCCTTTCATAGTCATGGGGTAGCATTGGCTACCCCAAAAGAAAAAGAAAAACTTGAAAATTGGTATAGGATTATATGTAGCTACCTCATTAATATATTATTTGACTACTCCAAACAATTTTGTTGGTTTAAAGAGAGATGATATTGCATAAATATTGATAATATATTTAGTTTAGTGTCAATTATGGATAAATTTAAGTTCTTACGACTCTATAAAGCTCAACTTTTATAAATAATTATTGTTTAACTTTTGTTTTCTTCGTTGTCGTTTCATTAAATATAAGTAAAAATTATTGTAAATTTATTTTACTTATTGATTAAGTTTAATATATTAGTTTTTAAAATATATTTTATTTCTTTTAAATATTTGGCCCCCTCGTAAAAATTGTGCGAGCTTCGCCTCTACAAGTACCTAACAAAACCATCATGTGAACACATAAAGTTAAAACTTGTATTTTGAACTAACGTGATATAACACATGTGTGAGTTAACTCACACGGGGTCATAACACCAACGTGAGTTAACTCACACAGAGGCATTTTGGTCTTTTCAATTGGGAATGAGCAAAAACTGTTGGGCAAAGAGCAGAATTCAAGTTTTTATTGCATTGGAAACTTAAAGTGACATTCATCGTAAAATAATTTTTTTTGATTAAAGCAACACTCATTTTGAAACGAAGAGAGTATTATATAAGTCACATGAGTTCCTTCAAAAAAAATAAGTCACATGAGTTCAAAAAAATTATTAGATTTTTTATAATAACGGTAAACAAATAAATGGTTTTTTATTCTATTGATTTTTAACTCAGTTCATATCCAGAATAAAAAAATCTATTAAGTAGAGAGGTGAAATGCGATAAGTTTCAAAATCAAATTATTATATCTTGTTAGCTCATCAAACACTTAATTAAAATGAGATATGATGATTTGTTATCTCATGTCTCTCTTATCAATGGTAATTGATTTTAGGATTTCAACTATGAAAGTTCAATACCTCTCAAAATTTGACTTTTTATTACTATTTTTTTTATTAACCTTTCGATTTTCAAAAAAATGGACTCTAATAATCCAAAGTTCGGTCGAGCTAAGTAAAATATGACTAAAAGTTGTTCTCAGGTTTTCCTAAACAATGAGTCTTTAACCGGCATGAAACTTACCATGTACGATGTGGCATCAACATAGGGAAACCAATGTATCATTTGACTGATGTAGAACAATTTGAGAGAACAATTTTATTTATATGGGATTTCAAATTGTCAAGACACTTACAAATTCATATCGATGGAATTAGCATTTTGGTTTTTAAAGGACGATAAATGGTGTTTTCTCGTTCTGCGATAACGACTATTTTTCTAAAGCGAATTGTATTTGAAGTTGAACTCCATGGAAACGGTTAGAAAAACTAGAGAGAGAGAGAGAGAGAGAGAGAGAGAGAGAGAGAGCGAGAGAGAGAGAGAGAGAGAGAGAGAGAAGAGAGAGAGAGTTGATAACAGAATTATGTTATTGTGTTATTCAATTATCAAATGAAGAGGGAATACAATATTTATAGTATGTTCTAATGACTGCTGTACAAAGTAAAGAGCTTAGTTATTAGTTTTGAATACTAAATTGTATTAGCTACTTAAGCTGACTTAGCTTAATCTACTTACTCTAACATTCCCCCTTCAAACTGAGGGTGTCACAAACCCTCAGTTTGTCTCTAAGATAGATGAATCTAGCAGTGGACAAAGGTTTAGTGAGAACATCTGCCCACTGATCTTGAGCAGGCACATGAGAGACCATCAGCTCCTTTTTTATAACCTTTTCTCTTACAAAGAAAATATCCAGTTCCATGTGTTTTGTTCTTGAATGAAGCACAACGTTGTGAGCTAAAGAAACTGCACTCAGATTATCACAAAATATCTGAGGGACTTTACTTTTTACTTGTAGTTCCTTAAGTAAAGACTGTATCCAGATTATTTCAGCAGAAGCTTGTGCAAGACTTTTGTACTCTGCTTCTGCACTGGATCTAGCAACAAGTGTTTGTTTCCATGCCCACCAAAATATCAGATTAGGACCCAAAAATATGCATGCTCCAGAAGTACTTCTTCTGTCATCAGGGTCTGAAGCCTAATCAGCATCACAAAACCCAGTGATTGCAAGGGGCTCAGTAGTACTAGCATGTGTGAGAAGCAAGCCATGATGCAGAGTTCCTTGTAAGTATCTAAGAATTCTTTTTACTGTTTTCCAGTGCTCCTCCTGAGGTGCAGATAGAAATTGACACACCTTGTTCACAAAGAAGGAGATTTCATGCCTTGTAATAGTGGCATATTGTAGAGCACCAACTATAGACCTGAAGTAGGAGGGATCAAAAACATTTTTGGAACCAAATTTTGATAATTTTGTGCTGGATGCCATAGGTGAAGCCATACTGTTTGCATTTATCATGTTGGCTCTTTGAAGCAGATCCTTGATGTATTTAGATTGGGACAAAAGTAGAGAACCTGATGGTGAATGGTGAACCTCTATGCCAAGAAAATAGTCCAGTTTTCCCAAATCCTTGAGAGAAAATTCTAAGTTAAGTTGATGCACCAGTTGTTGAATGGCAGTGGTAAAGTTCCCTGTGATGATAATATCATTCACATATACTAAAATAAAAATACACTGAGTTTTAGTATGTAGGGTAAAAAATGAAGGGTCACATCTGCTTGACTTAAAACCAAAAGTAAGGAAAGTTGCTTTAAGTCTTTCAAACCAAGCTCTAGGGGCCTGTTTTAATCCATAGAGTGCCTTGTGCAGCTTACACACCAGGTTTTTGTCAGAAGCTTCAAAACCTAGAGGCTGCTCCATGTATACCTCTTCAGTAAGCAAGCTATTGAGGAAGGCATTGTTTACATCAAGCTGTTGGAGAGCCCAATGTTGAGTAATGGTTAAAGTCAAAACTGTTCTCACTGTGACACGCTTGACAACTGATGAAAATGTCTCAGTAAAATCAAACCCAGCTTCCTGATGAAACCCTTTGGCAACCAGGTGTGCCTTATACCTATTTACAGTACCACCAGGGTTCTTTTACTCTGAAAACCCACTTGCACCCTATAGCATGTCTGTTTGCAGGAAGAGACACAAGTGTCCATGTTTGGTTATTCATCAGGGCATTAAACTCATCTTTCATAGCCAGACGCCACTTAGCATCCTTTAGAGCAGTTTTGTATGATGTAGGTTCAACATGTGTGAGTAAGAGAGTAGGATGGAGTCTGGGTTGGACAATACCAAGCTTGCCTCTTGTTCTCATAGAATGAGTGTTGTTAGGATGAATTATATGAGGAACCGGAGGAGTAGACACATGACTAGCAGGGTGAGATTCAATAGTGGTAGCAGAAGACTCAGAAGGAGAGTTTTGGGATGGAGAAGGAGATAAAACGGTAATGGGAGTGGGATTTAGCACATTCATAGGTGTGGATGAAAAATCAGGGTGATGAGATGTAGCTGATGAGGTGACAGGAGTATGAGCAATAGGGGATGCAGGTTCAGATTCAATAGATGCAGGGTGGTGAGCAGACATATCTGAACCAACAGATGAAGAAGAATGAGAGTTTGAACTAACAGTTGAGATAGGTGTAGGTAAGAAGGTAGACAAAGTTGGACCATCTGGTTTAACATGGCAACCTGTCTGAGAAGGAAACAGTTCATGAAAAGGAAATTTTGCTTCATTAAACACCACATCTTTGGAAACAAATATTCTACCAGAAGCATCTAGACATTTGTAACCTTTGTGATGACTGGAATACCCTAAGAACACACACTCCTTGGAATGAAAATCAAGTTTGTGAGAGTTATAGGGTCTTAAAAATGGGAAACAAGCACACCCAAAACTCTTAAGGAATTTATAGTCTAGAAATTGGAAATTGAGTAAAAAGAAAGGTGACTTGTTAGCTAAAACAGGTGTAGGTAGTCTGTTGATGAGATAAGTAGTTGTGAGAAAAGCATGATCCCAAAATTGGAGGGGCATTTGAGCATGAGACAAAAGAGTGAGACCTGTTTCTACTATATGTTTGTGTTTTCTTTCAACAGACCCATTTTGATGGTGAGTGTGGGGACAGGTAAATTTGTGTGTGATGCCAAGATCATTTAGGTATTTGGTGAAGGGTAAAAACTCACCACCTCCATCAGTTTGAACAGATATGATTTTGTGGTTTAATTGAAGCTCAATCATAGTTTTAAAGTTCTGAAATGTGTGAAGTGTGTGAGATTTGAGCTTTAAGGGATAAATCCAAGTGTATATGGAGTATGCATCTACACAAGTAAGGAAGTATGTGTATCCACATGATGACTCAACAGGTGCAGGACCCCACAGATCACAGAAAATTAATTCAAGAGGTTTAGTATATGTCATTTTGGATGCATAAGATGGGGGTCTATGAACTTTACCAAGGCAGCAAGCAGTACAAAAATCTGAAGCATTTTTATTTGATATTTTGACATTACAAAGTTTAATAATGCTTTGGAGCACCTCATGATGAGGGTGTCCAAGCCTACTAGGCCAAATGATATACAAGGAAGGAAAGGACTTAACAGAACTACTTGTTGAACCATTAGGTAGGTGTTCAACATTATTACAATGAAAAGTACTAGAACTGAGACTATTGTTGACTTTTAATGGAGTAAAAGTTGAAGAAGTATACTGAGCTGAAACTTTATTGTTAACTCTAGAATTTTGGCAGACAGGAGCAGGGACCTTGAAAGACTTGGTGTCCTCAAACTGATAGAGGCCATCATGTCCAAGAACACCTCTTAGAAGCACCTTAGAAGAGTCCTGAGATTTCACAAAGCAATGATTAGCATGAAATTCAAAGAAAACATCGTTGTCTTTAGCAAACTGACTAACACTAACAAGGTTTTTGGTTATAGCAGGAACAAGCAACAGAATATTGAGTTTTAAAGTAGTTTTAGGGTGTAAGGGAGAAGGAAACTGCAATGAACCAACAGATGTGATGGCCAAACCTTGTCCATTTCCAATATGGACCTGATCAGATCCTGAAAGGGACATAAAATCCATTAGATTAGAGGCATTTGGTGTGACATGATGAGTTGCACCTAAATCTAGATACCACACATTGTTGTAGGAGTTGTGTGCTTCAGAACCAGTCAAGAAGGCTTGAGTAGGATATCCCTTCTGACTGCCAGCTTGAAAGGGTAGCCTAAACTGTCCAGGTAAATGAGCACGAGGCATAGGCTGCATCCACACATTTGAAGGGGCCCCATAGCTTGAATTACCACCATAACCCTAAGCTCCTTGCATGCCATAGGGACTGTAATAGTCAGGTTGAGGTGTGGAGAAGCAAAAATGACAATAACTGGCATCATGTCCAGTCTTAGAACATATCTGACATTGAACAGAGGACCTTCCACCAGAATTAGGGCCAAAACGGCTACCACGACCTCTAAATCTTCCTCCATAATGGCCACCACGGCCTCTGAACTGGCCTCTCCCTCCAAAGTTAGGGTTAGGATTGGGAAATTGATTATTTCCATGTGCTTTAGAACTGAAACCTTGAGAATTAGGTTCAGGAGCACTAGTTTCAGTGAGATTAACAGCAACTGGTTCAATTATTGCAACTTTCTTGAATTTTTCATTGCGAGATTCCTGAGTAAGAAGCTGCGACTCAAGCTCATCAAGAGAGATAACTTCAGATTTGGAGTTTACGCTAGCAACAATAGCATTAAATTCTTCAAGAAGTGCTTCAAGCACTGTTTCAATTAGATCCCTATGAGATATAGGATCTCCAATTGAAGCAAGAGACACTGATATGGTGTGAACACGAGCAATAAACTCAGCAACGGTGCGCGGGCCTTTGGTGATAGTTCGGAGCTCCGATTGGAGTTTACGTGAACGCGTCTTCATCTGAGTGTAGCAATAGGTATATATCTCATCCCAAACCTGATGCGAGAAACGAAGAAGAACGAACCGCGAGAGGAGAGACGGCGAGATCGTTGAGAGAATCCACGTACAGAGCAAGGAGTCTTGCTCTTCCCATTCGGTGTACGCCGGATTTTCGTTTCAAGCTTCACGTGCCGCGCCGGTGAGAAAAACCGGTGGAATCGACGGCGAGACAACGTGTTTCACCAATTTTGTTCCACGAAGCACACCTTCCACTTGTTGTTTCCATTGAAGATAGTTCGTATCATCAAGTTTCACCGAAATCACTTGTTTGAAATTTCTGGATGCTGCAGCAGTAACGCGCGGTGTAGTAGCATCAGAGGCAAAGGAATCGTTTTGAGAAGCCATGGCCTTGGATCAAGAAGCTCTAGATACCATGTTTGAAGTTGAACTCCATGGAAACGGTTAGAAAAGCTTGAGAGAGAGAGAGAGAGAGAGAGAGAGGGGAGTGAGTTGGTAACAGAATTATGTTATTGTGTTATTCAATTATCAAATGAAGAGGGAATACAATATAATTATAGTATGTTCTGATGACAGCTGTACAAAGTAAAGAGCTTAGTCATTAGTTTTGAATACTAAACCGTATTAGCTACTTAAGCTGACTTAGCTTAATCTACTTGCTCTAACAAATTGAACAATAGATTTCCATGAAAAAATCACATTTAAACTCAAGCTAGAAATCCTAACTTAAGGCAAATTTAGTTCTACTCAAGAGTAACCAAACAAATTGATCAATTTTACACCTCAAAGAATTAATTCTAACTGCGTGGAACCAAAAATAGGATAAACCATTCAAAGTGAATCCAAACTAAGTAGAAATGTTTAAATCAAGGAAGTTACAGAAAAAAATAGCCAACACGATATAGTTGCAAATGGTTTTGTCATTCTAAAAGTTGTGCACGTGCTCCTTAAATAAATTTCAAGAATTTTTCTTTTACTGGACATTTTTTCAAAAGCTGTGCTGCACAGAAATAAATAAAGCTCCTAAGAAAAAAGAGCTTAAAAATGTAAATATAAAAGTGCAAAATGAACCCCTATTAGGTAACTTAACCGCAAGAAGTTAAATATGAATTAAATCATAGCATCTTAATATAACTTCTACAGAAATCAGTCTATCAAAAAGCATAGTCTGTCTAGTAAAATATAAGTATGACATCCTAAGATAAATATCATATCAATGGGTATGTGGCCCAATGCTATACTCAGTTTCCCTAATGAGAAGATTCTGATATTTCTATCCCTCTTCCTCCCCCTTGTCGAGTACTATAAGTCCTTTTTAACCCCAAAAAATAGATATTGTACATATACATTCCAGATATTATAATAATATCGCTAGCAAAATCGCCAAACTTAATTTATTATAACAGCGAATGAATGGCAGCACAAATTACTGTCAGCCCTGGAAAAAGAAATTATTGCATGACTTGATTATGAAGCAATTCAATAGCAGCAGCAACCACTGCTTTTCCTTCATCAGAAATGTCAAAACCCGGTTCTTCAATTTTTCTGTTTAGAAGCTTGTCAAGCTCCCCACGCAATTTCTGCATATTCAGTTACGATGAGATTGCTTTATGTAAGCATGGATTAGAAACAAGTTACAAAGGAAAAGCATTAGAGATTTTGTTGGAAAAAGAGGGAAATTACCTTTATCAACTCAATGACACTCTTAGAAGCAGAGAAATGAAGGTAGCCCCCAAGCATCTCAATACCCTCGCCATTTTTGCTAGGGTCAAGATTACCACCAAATAGAAGTAGGGCATAATCTGAAATGTTGGTAGAGTCTCTAATATAGATGCTGGTTGTTTTCACTTTTTCACTATATACTAAGTAGGGCAGAGGGAAGGAATGAACTCCGGCATTAACAGAAGAGGGATGAATGTCAACCTTCCCGGCTTCTTTCGTGTAGAATGCTGTCCGGTGTCCCCTTCTTTTGCACTGCACAACATTAGGGTAGAGACCAGCACAAAGAATTGCACAAACCATCTCCAAATCATGACTGTATTGGTTGTAAGCCTGCATAGATATACATCAATTTCGAATAAACTTCAGTTGTCTTTTGTCAGAGTTAAACAGAAAATGGGAGAAGTGCCCAGACTAACATAATTAGTCAATAGGGGAAAAAAAGTATTTTAAGTTCATTCAAGAGTAAGACACTAAATAGGGAGAGAAGATGGGAGAAAGTGCTTCAATTAATATTTTTAAAGAAAATGGGACAAGGGCTTACTTGGACACCCTTTGACTTGTCAACAAACCCAATATCAGATAACAAATCGAGAAATTGTGTTCTCATATCATCAATCAACCGCAAGGTCGCTGGGGATAGGAAATTTTCCCAACAAAAATTCTTTTCATCCCCCCTACTTTTTGCGTCCTTCCATCCTTCAAAAGCTTCAAGAAGGGCTAAATGATCACTGAATAAAAAATATACTTATAATTAGCAAGCACAAGCATGGTTAAAGTAGTAAATTTGAATGAACAATCGACCCATATCAATAACTAACCTGCAAGAGTCAGCAGAAAAAGATCTTTTTGCTTCATCGGCTTCTTTTTTTCTGTTTATAGGTAGGACAAATGGGTTGCGGTAAGCAAGAGAAGCAGCAATAGTTAAGGCAGGACTGAGACACTGAAAGATAGAACCCATGAGAAGCATCTTCCCTATATTTGGGTCCAAAGGTACAGTACAAAGATGCCGACCTGTAAAGATCAAATTAGCTCAGATAACATCTAAAGATTAGACTAAAAATAGCCTGAGAAGACAAGCATGTCCAGTACAATATACCCAGTGGAGTAAGCTCCTCCTCATTGTCTAATGCCCCAATTGTCTTCAGAAGTTCTATAGCATTTTGAACAGCAAGAGAATCTGGCGGCTGAAGTGCTTTTCCTAAAAATGGCGCCACAGTTCCCAGTTGCAAGCTTTTAATGTGCAGGCACAACTCTTGCAAAGGTGTTCGGAGGATTTCAGGTAACTGATACTCTGGCATAGCATCGTGTATCAGTTTTGGATACAATCGATAACAAACTCCAGGTTGTACTCGACCAGCACGTCCACGTCTCTGAAATAGTCTACCCATTAGTAATAGTAAAACATAGCATGTTATTCAAGCTCAGCCTAGATTCAGATGTACAAAGAGGAATAAGCCTTATGCTGTTAAAAAGTTTTTTTCCACAGCTTCTATACCTGACGTGCCGAAGCCTTTGAAATCCATGATGGCAACAAGCTGGCAAGCTTATTAAGAGCATCATAGCTGGTTTCCTTTGCTTTGCCACAGTCTATGACATACACAACATCATCTATGGTGATGCTACTCTCAGCAATATTTGTTGCCAGCACAATTTTTCTGCAATGACAAAACAATAGCGATAAAAAAAAAATAGATGCTAAAATGATCCAAACTCAAGTAACATCCAAGAAAAACACAGCATGTCTTTACTTTAAACTCAACTGCTCATCAATGTATTAAAAATGCCACATAAAAGTAGAAGTCAGGTTTCCAAGAGTTTAAGCCAAGAATATTGGGATATACCCATCAAATGTATAAGAGTCTTCTTGCAATGGTCGGAGTTGGAATTGTTACTGTATGACCACAGATTCAAGTCATGCAATGAGCCTCTTGCTGATTAAGATTACTTTATCTTTTTTAAAATTTGATAAAATTGTCACAGAATCCTTATCATTAAATGCTAGTTTTGATTTTTATCAATTAGAGTAATTTGTCAGTAACGATCTTATAACTACGATCATTTTCTTTTAGATTGGAAGAAATAGTCAAGAATTAATTAAAAATTCAGAGAAATCTGTTTTAGTTTAGGAGGATGTCTATCAAGGACAAGTCATTTTCTTCTTTTCACAATAGGTCGAAAGGAGTCTTCTATGTCTAGGCCTGTGATTTGGTCCTGGGTCACGATTTATTCTGGGAAATTCCAGAAAATATAGTCAAGTAAATACGATTAACTGGTTTCCATTCACAAGTTCCCCTTTGAGATCAAAAATGTTTGTTTAGGTTCAACCTCCATGATTCTTGCATATATATATAAACATTCTTTACTTTAAAAACTTGTCGAAGCATATTATCACAACAAAAAACTGTCTGACAAAATTAGCAAAAGAAACATGCTTGCCTTTTGTTAGGGGGAGGACGGTCAAATATTTCACATTGGTCGATGGTAGGCATTGAACCATGTATTGGAAGGATTAAGAACTTGCTACGGTTTCCAAGTAAGTAATTTTTTTCAAGATTCTCAAATAGCTTAGAGATTTCATCCCAGCCAGTAAGAAATACAAGAATTGCTCCACCACCTTCATTTCGACATATATATTCAATTGTTGCTTCTACCTGAAACATCATAGTAATCAAACTGAAACGAACACTTCAAACTGATTCAACAAACTTAAAAAATTCCGTCAAAGGCATAGAGCAACACGAGTAAGGAAGATGGTAAGAAATGAAATACTGCAATTGCAACCAAGAACATAGAATGCACAGTTCATTCAACGAGGAAAGTCAAGTAGCAAGCTGTTAGAATGCTTATCTGGATTCATTAGTATATCTCACACAAATTAGAATATTAAACTACTGTAGTTAGTTTAGAGGATGTGTTGTGAATTCGGACAAAATCACACCAATGAATAACAAAGATGTGTGGAGCAAAGGAAGTGGTAATCAATAGATAAAGTGTCTCCAAGCAACAACAACAAAAACAGACCTAAATCTAAGTGTAGAGCAACACCACAAACATAATCAAAGCAATAAAGATAAGCAATGAAAGAAAGAAACAAACACACCAAGATGGTAACCCAATTCGGTCCAATATGACCTACTCTGGGGGAGAGAGCAGCCCTCCAATCCACTAAGATGAAAGTGATACAAAAGAGTTACAAGAGATTAGCTTAAAAGCTCACAAAAAAGACCTAATTTCTACCCATTTTCATGTCACCCACACTCTTCAATGAATCCCAAGAGAAAACACAAAAGGAAGCTTTTGATCCTTCCAATGGTGAGATCTCACTACCCAAGGTGTTTACTATGTTTCCCAACCCAAGAGAACCTCACTGCAAAAACACTCAACCCTAAAGTTACCTCCTTTGTAATCCAAGTTTCTCTCTCTTCAAGCTCTACTCTTCAAGCTCTACTTCAAAATCTGCAAAGAAACACTTAAATAGCCAACTCCAACCGTCAAAATCGTGTCACGTTGTGCCAAATCGTGACACGATTGGTGCGTACGACCCAAGGTACGACCAATCTTATCCTAAAAAACGTGCCCAACAAGTTGAAAATCATGTCACGTTTTCCGAAAATTGTGACACGATTGAGCACCCAGAAAACATGCTCTCGGCACAACCAAATCGTGACATGTTGATGAAATCGTGTCACGATTTTTCTGTTTCATCCCAGCTCCTAAAAGCATACACCTCACTCGCTCCAAAAGAGTCCTATTCATGCGTTCAGCAAAACCATTTTGTTGCGGTGTTCTTGGTACGGTTATATGCCTCTTGATTCCTTTTAACCTGCAAAACTCATTAAATTGCTCTGAAACAAACTCCAGGCCATCGTCAGTTCTTAACCCTTTAAGTTTAGTTCCCATTTGATTTTTCTATGAGTGTGCCATTCCTTAAACTTTTCAAAGGTATCACTTTTGTTTTTCAAAACAAAGACCCACACTCTCCTAGAATAGTCATCAATGATGGAAAGAAAATAGAAACCCCCTATGAGTAAGTGTCTTGGAAGGACCCCAAAGATCCGAATGTACATACTTAAAAGGTCTACTAAAATGATGCATACCACTACCAAACTTTACTCTATCTTGTTTTCCTAGTATGCGATGCTCACAAAATTCTAGCTTGTCCAATTTATCTTTTCCTAGCAAACCTTGTTTAGCTACTTCAACTAAACCTATTTCACTAACATGCCCCAATCTCAAATGCCACAATTCAGAATTATTATGAGGTACTAGACTAGCCACCGATGCATTACCAATTACTATGTAACCATCTAAAATGTATAAACCATTCATTTTAGACCTTTTAACCGTAATCAATGCACCATGCGAAATTTTACAAACCTCATGCTCAATTCTAGTGCAATAACCTAGACTATCAAACATGCTTATGGAAATTAAATTTCGCTTAAGTTTGGGAACAAACCTCACATCCTTTAAAAGGAATTCACGGCCATCAAACATCTTTAGACGAACGGTGCCCATGCCTTGGACTTTGCATGCTTTGCTATTTCCGAGTCGAACAACTCCTCCTTCTTTTAGAGTCAAAGTCTCAAAATATTCCTTCCTAGGACACATGTGATAAGAGCAACCCGAGTCCAAAACCCAACTCTTCTTTGGTTCCCAACTTGTGACCACTAGTGCACCCGCACTCTCATAACCATCTTCATCAGACGCCACCACAACTTGAACGGAAGAACTACCATTGCCCCCTTTATCTGAGCAATCCTTCTTGAAGTGACCTTGTTTGTGATAAAGAAAGCATCTATACTTTGATTTGTCAAAACCCTTGGACCTCAACTTCCCCTTGCCTTTTCCTCTATGCTCACTCCTTCCCCTTGCAACATTCAAGCCTTCACCACCTTCATCAACCTTCAAGTCCTTGAACTTGGTCAATTCCTTGGTTCTCAAAGCCGATTGGACCTCCTCCAAAGTAGTGGTGCCCTCCTTACCATAAAGGATGGTATCCTTGAAATGCTCAAAAGACTTAGGTAATGAACAAAGTAACAACAAAGTCTTATCCTCATCTTCCATATTAACTACAATGTTAGCCAAATCATCAAGAATTTTGTTAAATTCCGCCAATTGCTCCGAGATTGATTTAGACTCCACCATCTTGAATGGATAGAGTTCTTGTTTCAAGAGTTGCCTATGAGCCAACGATTTCGTCATGTACAATGACTCCAACTTAGCCCACATCGACGCCGCGGCAACTTCCCTCGCGACATCCCTTAAGACCTTATCTCTGAGACATAAAACAATGGCACTCTTAGCCTTGTCTATCATCTCACGCTTCTCTGCTTGTGTCAAACTAGCCGGCATCACCGCTTCACCCTTTAATGCTTCTACACACATTTGTTGTGTCAACACCGCTTGCATCTTAACCTTCCACAACCCGAAATCATTACTTCCAGTGAACTTCTCGATGTCCCACTTTGAACCCATGATACCAACTATATCAATAACGCCTTTGCCCAAGGTGTTTACAATGTTTCCCAACCCAAGAGAACCTCACTACAAAGACACTCAACCCTAAAGTTACCTCCTTTGTAATCCAAGTTTCTCTCTCTTCAAGCTCTACTTCAAAATCTGCAAAGAAACACTTAAATAGCCAACTTCAACCGTCAAAATCATGTCACGTTTTGCCAAATCGTGACACGATTGGTGCGTACGACCCAAGGTACGACCAACCTTATCCTGAAAAAGGTGCCCAACAAGTTGAAAATCGTGTCACGTTTTCCGAAAATCGTGACACGATTGAGCACCCAGAAAACATGCTCTCGGCACAACCAAATCGTGACACGTTGATGAAATCGTGTCACGATTTCTTTGTTTCTTCATATCACAAATTTGAAGCCAAATACAACAGGATGTGAATAATATCTTAGTTTCGTTAGCACATCCACCTCTATAGCATATCCACCTCAAATATAGAATACAACAATAACATAATACTCCATGGATTATTTGATATCCATGAAATTTTGGAAAGGATAAGTTCCAGTAAGACTCATCCTTTCCTACTTTTATCCAACAATTTTATTTAATGAGTCCACTCCAGATCTACTCCAGTTCAACTTATGTCCAGTTTTCTATTTCCCTCCACTGATGGACGACCCGTGGCAAACAATTATTCAATAGCTACGATTAAATATAAAACAGAAACATGTTGCATCTCTTTGGCAGCCGTTGAACTCCTTTTGATCCGGATCTAGCAGCACCCTCACTGCTCCGCCGCCACGCACCACCTAGCCTTCCATCTCACCGCCGGCGACACCCTTACTGCTCGCCGTTCCTCCCACTTTATTGAACAGGTTTGTCAATGTTTTGATAAAATCATGTCACAACCTCTTTCACCAGTTTCAACAAAACCATAGATGAAAAGCAATGACTCCAATTTCAGCAAAATCAAAACCTATGTAAAACAATGAAACCAACCAAAGGAAGAATAGTGATTTGGGTTGTTGCAGTCCGAGAAAAAGAGAAGAATGGCGAAAGGAGAAGCGAGAAGAACAATATAGTGGAGGACGACACTGCGAGACGGTGCAGAGAAGCGGCGAAATCGCAGGGCAGAAGGTTCGATGGGTGTGGAAGAAGATGAAACGTGTTTCTAAGAATGTGTTTTCTACCATTTCATTACTGATTATTCAATCTCAGCCACTGGATACTGCTTTGCCACCTATCGTTCATCGGTGAAGAGAAATGGAAAATTAGAAATAGTTGGGACTGAAGCAGATCGGAACTCTTATTCTATATACTCCCTTCGCACTCAGTTATAAGCGGAAAAAAACTACTTGCACACTTGTTATTTATTAAGAATAGTAATTACATGCATTTAATTTTCTTGGTTTCATGTAAAAAAAGTAAATAAATTTACTAATCTACTCCTAATTATGAAGTTCATCTCACAGTTTAAAAAAAAATTAATTTAAGGGTATCTTTGGAATAACATTAAATGCGGATAGGTTTTTTTTTTTTTTTTGAAGGAAAATACGGATAGGTTTGTTGACATTTGCTTATATTTGAGTCCTTCAGACATTTTTTACTTATAATTGAGTCCAGAGTAGCATAACCTTATTCTGTTATGGTCACTAAACAAACCTATAACTTCAACAGTAGGCTACTGTTGAAGTTATAGGTTTGTTTAGAGACCGGTAGCTACTACTAAGCTCTATAATCAGTTCATGGTTAGCTCATACACCCAATGTACTCATGTTTTAAATAAGATGAGCTATGAGTACACAGCACACTCAATTTCACAGAAACACTCAGTTTCGACAGAGATTTCTGCACTAGCTGCATGCAAAAAAATCAAACACTTCTAGACTGGATACCCACTGAGTTAAGAGAATTTCCCCACAACCGGTACCTCTAATTCATAAAATAGAGATTCATCTGGCATTTACAAAATAAGGAAATGGTGGACATACATACCAGACCCAAATTAATCTGTGAACCTGACCAAGCTTCAAGAGATTTTCTAACGCCCGAGCTGTAACTTTTGTAATGAGTATCTATATCAACGTCCTACAAAAACAAGGAGATGTGCAAGTGTTATTCATATATTTATTTATATATACAGCAATGATGGCAAGGGACCTTAAAAAGGTTATGACATTGGTAGGCAGCAGAAACTTAAGAAATAAAGGTGTAAAGCATATTACAAATTGCAAAAACAAGGACTGTTGGCTACAAAGGCTAAATCTAAGCAAATTTTCATCATGTTTTGGTTTTTAAAGGATTGAAGATTTTACTAGAAGAGAGGAGCATTTTATACAAAGGTCTTTCACTCCTTAAATCTCCAACCCACCACACCTCATCAGAAGCAGTGTCAAAGAAGAACATATCACACACCAAAAATCAAGCATATAACCCAACTAGCATCCAACAACTAAAGAACCATTTTTCATGATTCTTGAAGTCACGAGTATGGTCATATGAGAAATGCTAGGAACACTATCTTTCTAACACTCACTCTCTTGTTTAGTAAAACACATGTGGGTCTCACCACTTTATGTTGGATCCATTTCCAAAGTTTGAGACCCGCATGGGTTTCAGCCAATAAGAAAGTAGGTGTTAAGAGTGTTTAGAAAGAGTGTGTCCATAGCACTCATCATGGCCATATTGCTCATACACAAATTTCACCACTACACCAAAATCACTTGTCTATTATCAAAATGTCGCCCTTCGATGATGCTAACAGAAAGACCCATCGGTCATGGTGAATTGTTAATTACCTTTTGGTGACAATAAAAAAGGTTCTTAAAAGAAAAATCTTTTGATCCCAACAGTAACACCATATCGACTCTGTAACTATCATGAACTGAATACATAACTTTGAGAGAAAAAAATATAGTGTGAAATAAGACAGTTGTTACAATGCTATTGTTACGGAATACAACATTCAACTTGACCCAAGAAACAAAATCAGTGGAATCGTCAATTTTAAGTCCTAATTCCATGCAACTAGTATGGTGAAGATAAAAGAGCTCATGATTCAAGGTATCTTCTAAATCACGAATATTGTATATACATGGATTGATTGATATATAAAGTATACATGCCTCAAACATTTCAGCCAAAGGATCCTTCTTAGAATCTTGTTGTTTCTTTTTTCTCCTTGAGTTCCCCTCAATATCGTCAGACTCCGACTTGATGCTATATCTAGTTTTCTCCAACACATCTTCTAGGAAATGCTCCACCACAGGGAAAGTAAATCCCTGTCACATGCCCAAATAAAATAAAATAAAGCAATACAATTTGCATTGAAATAATATATATATAACTCAATAACAACATGAAATTTAAAAATAATGCAATACCGGTATGTGCATTGTTGGGGCATTTGCAAAGTATTTAGAGAACAAATCAGCATTAATTGTGGCACTCATTAGAATGAGGCGTAAATCTGGACGCCGAGGAAGAAGGTCGCGTAAAATTATTATTAAGAAGTCTTCATTCATGCCTCTTTCATGAATTTCATCCACCAGCAAATGACTAACACCAGTCAACTCTGGATCTTGTACCTATTCAAAAACCGAAGATATAGAAAAGAAAAGTGAACACCATTGGCTGTCAGGAAAAACATATGAGCATCCCTATAAGGCTGAAATATTATTAACTTCATTTTTTTCCTCTTTCAAATTTAATATATATATAGTAACACTAATCTTGTAAATACTTAACTACATTGTATCCTCCTCACTGTATGAACTTAATTTTATATTCTACATTCATACAAGCATCACTACAATTTGAAATACATATATAGTAACACGAATCTTGTAAATACTTAACTACATCCTCCCCTGCTCACTGTATGAATTTTATTTTAAATTCTACATCCATACAATACAAGCATCACTACAACAATCTGCAGGGAAGAAAGTATTAATCACCAACTATCCAAATCTATTAAGTGAAGGCTCATAATTTATTGTATATCTAACACGACCCTGACACAAGATTTTTATGGACTCAATGCATTGTCAATGCAAAAGTCTACTATGGCTTACACTGCAAAGTCAACTTTCATTTAAATTAATGGGTATGGCGACTTGGCAAGAAATGACTTCATGACTAGCTGATTATAGAGGCTACAATATAATGTTGATGAGATGAGACTCAAATACATGTCTAAATTTTTATTTATACAGGAATTTAAATCTTAAAAACAGGATGTTTAGTTTTAAGGGAATCTAACAATACCAGTTGCCGCAGTAATACACCAGTGGTGCAGAAAAGAAGGCGTGTTTCCGCAGAACGTTTTGCTTCAAGACGGATGTGGTATCCAACAGTTTTGCCAAGAGTTTCTCCCCTTTCAGCAGAAATACGAGCTGCAACAGAGATTGCAGACACACGACGAGGCTGAGTACAGATTATGTTGCAGTCAGCTCCACGCAAACATGATATTTCTTCTTCCAGAATGAACTGTGGTAGCTGTGTTGTTTTGCCACAGCCCGTCTCTCCCGAAACTACCAATACCTGCACTAACACCAGTCAAATTTTACTGTATTCTAGAATGAAAATTACAACTAGAAATATAGAATGAACATGAGCGAAGTATTAACATAAGTTCAAACAGTTTGAGCGTCACATTGACAATTAGTCCACTTAAATATGAAGCAACAAAGTTTGCCCTCTTTAAAATTTTCATAGAGATTTACAGATATAACTTTTTAAAAGCATCTTGAAACAACAGTTAATAAGTCGTATTTCCATGAATGATAATAAATAGCTCTCCACACCTGATTTCCTTGAACTGCTTTCAGAAACTCAGACTTCATTTTAAATGCCGGAAGCTTCTCCCTAAATGATTTCATTTCCTTCAAACTACCACTTGCCTGCAAGTTTTGTTTTCAATACCGCATATGTTTAAAATACACCATAAAGCAGTCAAATAGACGGCACAATAGATGCAGACAAGAGATACTAGATTAAAAGTCAAAGTTCCTACTAATTGCTTCAATACCTGCTCCAGTTCCTGCCTTTCCTTGAGTGCAACACTGAGTTTCTCTTTTGAAGTATCAGTCTGTTGTGAAGAAGCAGAGTTTATAGTGGTCATTGTTTTTTTATGTCCCGTGTAAGTTGATGCAGAAGGCAAACTAGCAGCTGCCGTAGCCGTTGACTGTGAGGTTGACTGCGAGTTATTTAAAAGATTTCCTACTCTTCTCTCTATGTCCGTGGACATTTTAATCTGTAGAAAATCAAACTTAATATATTAGCAAAATTTCAACAAGAAATTGGTAATCGGACATTGAAATAGAGTAGGTAGACTCCACCTCCTTCTGTGTTGATCCATGACGCTCATCAAGGTCTGCACGGTAATCAGGCAAAGGAACTTTGCTAACAACAAGAGTCTTCCCTTTATTATATGCATGGCTTTCTTTGCGCAAGTAAAAATCAGGCAACAAAGAATTAAAATGTTAGACAAAACCAGAAAAATATATATCATATTAAGTTTAGATGTTCACAGGTAGAATCAATAAATATCAAGTGTGTATTGCATGCAATCTGAGGTCAATATTACTAATGGTGGACTGGAACTAACTTGATCAGTTAGTTAGAGTCAGTTACAACTTACAAGAGTAGTGCTAGTCTTTGTGCAATCTACTGTTTCAACAATGTACTTGAGGTATCTCTATTGTATATCATATACTACTACTAGTGTTAATATAATTGGTGTAACATAATTTCTGTTCTGTTACCTACTTTTGTGATACACAGCCAGGTTCAATCCAAAATAACTTATGACATAGATTGTGAAGTTCACCAAAAGTCAACTATGGTTTGGTTCGAGGCTGATCCGCAGACAGACCCCAACTGGACAGTAAATGTAATCATCTCTAATTCACCCAACAGAATCAATTTAACATCGCAGCAAACTAGAAGCAAACATTAACCGCACGGCCGGGAGGTATCGCACTCACACCGGGAACTCAATAAAAAAATAACCTAACCACTCTTCAAGTAAACTTTAAAATCAACTACTGATTTGGAGAAACAAATTTAGCTTATCTAAAATAAAGAGTTCATTTTATATTTTATTTTATAAGGAAAAATAAAGACATACTATAATCAAATATTAAATTCTTCTCCTACACGGCATAATTGTTTATCCCACATATACAGAAATAATGAAGACATAAAAATTAGAAACATACAATTAAAAAATGGTTTCAATTCAATTCATGGTAAAATGAAGAAGTGATTCATACAAGTAAAGTTCAAGTTGATAAGCCATATCAGCTAGGGTTTGCTGGTCTGCAATACTGAAGTAGTGCTTTATAACCAACTCTTGTTCCCCTCCTCTTTTCATCGTTTCTATCTTTTTCCACCATTCTTTCTCATCAAGCACCTCCTTCTGTAACTCACAAAATTAAACCCTAATTATTAACAGTCAAATTCATCAAAATACAACTTAAACCTTTGTAGCACCGCCACTTTTAATCGAATGCATGTCTGGTGTCAATGTCAAGTGTACAGAGAGACACATGTAATTACATTCAATTATATCATTTTCTATAAAATAAATAAAATCATTTTCGTGTCAGTATTGTGTTCGGTGTCTGCGACAGAGTTTCATAAATTATTTGAATGTACCTCTGCTTGTTGTTGTCCAAGGCGCTCAGCACGCCAAACAGGGTCCCACCATCTCTGTTCACCGCGTCCTCCACCACCACGGCCACGGCCACCGCCGCCACCTCCACGGCGGCCTCCACCGCGATTGGAAGATGAGGAGTTGCCTCTGCGGCCTCCGCCTTGGTAGTTAGGGCGGTAGGACATTATGAGAGAAGTGGATATTGGAAGGTTGGAGAGAAGAAGTTTAGGTGCGTGGGGGTGTATGAAGAAGAAGTGATGAGAGTGAAAGTTAGGTCGGAGAAAGGAGTGAAGCATTTATAGTAGAAGTGATAGTGGAGCATTGAACATAGCAAAACGTGTTATGGTTGAACTTGAGAGTGGAGTGGACACATTTCACCAGTGTGGAAAAGCAACGTGTTAAAGTTTAGTGTAAGTGTAAAATTAGTGGGATCTTTTTCTTTCTCCACAAGACTTTGCTAATAAAAGTTGTTTAGAACATTTGTTAAAAGGAAGAAAAAATAACAGAGAAAGTAGTAATTAATGAGATCCACTGAATAACAAATTATTTGAAAAAAATTAAGTTTGATTTTAGAATATTTTATTATACAATATTATGATCATTTAGGTTGGTCGGATGGTATTGATTTGAAACTTAAGAGTGTGTTCCTCTTCGAAGTCTCATGTTTGATTCTCTAGTGTCAATTTAGATAGACTAATTTAGTTTCTTCGACAAAAACAAATACTTGTTATTTTTTTTTAGGGAAAAAAAAGACTTATTATTGAAAATAATAATTTTGAAGCTTAAATACATTTTTTTATTTTCTTTTTTTAAAAGAAAAATGAAATGTTGGTCCTCTTATTTTAAAGTCCAATTTTTGTCCCCAATTTAGTTTTTTTTTTTTGGATTGTATCTCCCATCTCGTTTTTTTGTCATTTTTCAATGATGTTGCATATTTATTTATTATGTGTCAATGCTTATCATGACACATTAAATATCTCGGTCCACAAAAATAGGTCTTTAACTTTCCCTCGCCTCTTTTGTCGGCTCAAATCTTGAAATACATCATACTACAAGTGATTAGTTCAAAAATGAGCATTGCAAGTCATCTTTTGGGCGTCACGGGTCATTCCACAACCATCTTATTTTCTCTCTTTTTTGGTATGTCATCGTTTAGCCACCATAATTCTTTTTTGTCGTTATTTACAAGTTTAATCTTAATTATTGAAATTTGTATTAGGATATGTTATCACTGCCTTTAGTTTTGCTCCAAACATGATTACATATAAAGTGGTGTTGTTATTTCATTTCATTTTCGTATAAGGTGTTGTCATTGTAAAGTATGAATGTATTGAAATTGTAAACACAACATGTATGGTCTCTGTTTTAGTAATTTTATTGACAAAATTGATCAACGAAAAACATATTCAATGACCAAATTGATAGCTTAAAACTATATTTGATGTCCAAAATAACTAATAAAAGATATACTTATGGAAGTCTTTGCAATTTTGATACATTTGAGGACAACAATAACCCTATCTAACACATTTATAGACCAAAATGGTAGTTTACCCTTTCATTTTTGTTCTCACTTACATATATAGGGTATACCTTTTCGATGGTGGGTCTAGATCAAGGTCTGAGAATAAAGTGTCAATAGGGTTTTAGGGTAGCGTCCTAGCCAATAATAAGATCTATAAAATGTTCTTACAAGGCTTATCACATTTAAATGATTATGAAATATAATCACTCCTTATAAGGTCATAGGGCCACTTGTACTAAAATGTGTTGTCACTCACAAACCAATACAAATGTGTAGTTTTCCATGAACCAACATCGGAAGTAGTTTCTCACTGACCAAAACAAAAGTTTTACGCTGACATCAAATTGTGAACTTACCAAAAGTTAAACTATTCACATACACATGATCTACAACTTTTCAATATGATTTTTTTTTTAAATGTTGTTTCCATGGATTACGACTAACATGCTAAAGATAATTATTTGCCCACTTATGGTTATATGTGATTAATGTGATGTTAATAGCTATTATAGTTTTCATATGATTTAGAACAAATATGCACTATTTGTTGATTGTAAAAATGTTGCGATGTATGATAATGTTGAATTATATGTATAAAACAAGCATGTTGGTGTGATTGCATATGTCATGTGATACGTTTGTTACATTGACATATATGGGGAATCATACGCTCTTGCATTTCATAGTAAATTAAGGTGTTTGTCTGTGAGAGACTACATCCGGGTGTCGGTTCGAGAGTGACTACACCCTTGAGCTGGTTCGCGAGAGACTGCATATTTTAGTATGAGTGGCTCTACAACCCTCTGAAGAGTGGTGATATTACATAATCAATTGTGTGTGATAAACCAATTAGGGTTGTAAGAACATTTTACAAAGCTTATTGCTGGTTACGACTCAACCTTAATTCGTCCAGTTAGGATTTAGTCCCACCAATTTTTGGTCGGAATACCAATGTCTTTGAATTTGTAACATTGATGTTTAAATCATTATAACTAAATTTGTAATGGATCAAAGCTGATATGTCGTTTAATCCCCACAAACATTGTAGCAAGGCCGAAAAATCAAGCAATGTTGTACAAAAACGACAAACAAAACAACATAATGCACCAACATGACAAAGTCAATAAAAAAATATAATTTATATGAATAACACTTATGTAAATAAAATGTAGTGATTGTACCAAAAAAATGCAAGAAAAATAATACATTGTAATAATGACTTAACCACATTCTCTAACTGATAAAAGTGATATTTATTGTCACACATGAGCATAACCCAATTGTCAGAGATATTACAACATGCAAGAGTCGGACTTCAAACCATGTTTCCACAATGATTCATCTTAAAGAATTGTGTTTGACCTAAATGGGATGGAGCTTCAGGCCTTGATGGGTTTCCAGGTCACATTTATCAACATTATTTGAGTATTGTTTCGACTGATGTGGTGCAGTCTACTCAATATAATTTTTTTATTCTTAATGAGATCATGCCTAACATTAACTCTAACATCATGATTTTAATCCCAAAAGTAAAAGGCGATGATAAACTGGATAGTTCATGGCCAATTACTCTTGCTAACTTTCAATTCAAGATCATCACTAAGATATTAGATGATAGATTGGGAGTTATGACCTCTAAAATTGTTTCACAACGACAAAAGGTTTCATCCCTGAAAGGAATTTTTAAGACTGCATTGTTACTGCCTCTGGGAAAATTAATCTTTTAGAGAGAAAACTTTTGGGGGCAATCTAGCTCTTAAAATTGACATAAGGAAAACTTTTGATACACTTGAATAGACTTTCCTTTTGCATGTGTTACATAATTTTGGTTTTAATAATACATTTTGCTCTTGAATTTTCAAATTTCTGAACTCATCTCATTTGTTTGTTTCAATGAATAGGAAACCAACTGGTTTCTTTGCTTGCTGAAGAGGGGTGAGTTTGATAGGAGCAATATCCTTCACAATGCAAAAACTATAAAAGATATTCGCTCCACAAATCTTAAATGACTAATATTGTGAAACGGAGAGAGTACTACAGATGGCCACATTGATCACCAACTTATCATATCTATCGTTTCACTCTCCATTTCTTTCTCTAGTGGTAGATTGGAGTTTGGGTATCTAAAAGTCATTTTCCTTTATTTTATAGCTGACTCATTGATGCTCAAGTGAATAAAAAAACTTATGACAAAGACCATAGTAAAGAAGACCTTAGTAAAAAAGGTGGGTGCATTAGAAAAAAGGTGTTGTGGACATAACCCTTCCATTTTATTGGGTCGATAATAAAACAAAGGTCTCAATATTCATAATCAAAACTAGTTTCAAAATTTAAAACATTCAAATAAACAAAAATAAGAAATAGTTATTTTTGTTTTGGTGACTTTCGATAAAAACAATAATGTACGTAGAAACATGCATGGTGCATGAAACATGTGACTTTCAATGGAAGGAACAAAAAGAGAGGGAGGAAAATGTAGAACCAGAATCAAACAACGTGGAAAATGATAATAAAGAAGAAGAATGCAACGTTATGGTCATGGTGGAGGAGATCGAAGGACTCATCGAATCGGTGATTCAATTCGGCGAATACAGAAGAACACAAAGGGAAGAATCACACAACATCGCTCGTCGTTTCAAACACATGTTGCCTCTTAAGGAAGACTTTCTTCATCCTGTTCCTCGAAACAGAGTTGTTTGGTTGAGGAACCTCAGAGATGCGCTTTCCCTCTCTAAGGAATTGTTGAAATTGTGTAGCCAAGGAAGCAAAATTCACCTCATAAATAACAAACAAACTTTTTTCTCATTTTTTATGTTTCTTTTTCTTTTTCTAATGAAATAATATAAATCATCAAATCTATGATTTCTCTTCTTTAAGGATAAGAAATAATTATCATTTTTCAATTTGATTATGTTTTTATGAATAGGGTATTTATGTTTTCTTTAGTTTTAGGCATTGGAAGGTGATATGGTTAAGATCACATTTCAGAAGGTTTATGAAAAAATTAAACTAAGTTTTTGATGGTGTGCCTTGTGATGATTTAGGGATTTCCAATGAGGTGTTATGGTTGACGGTGGAGTGGACACAATTCATTAGTGTGGAAAAGCAACGTGTTGAGGTTGAGGTATAGTGTAAATGCAAATTAGTGGGATCTTTTTCTTTCTCCACAAGTCTTGCTAATAAATGTTGTTTGGAAAATTTGTTAAAGGAAGAAAAAAATAATAACAAACAAGTAATTAAATTTCGATTAATGAGATCCACTAAATAATGAATTATTTTGAAAAATTTAAGATTGATTTTAGAATAGTATTTTTTATCAGACAATAATACGATCAAACTTCGGATTCAAGAACTCTCTGTTCTAATTCAAAAAAGTGTAGAGACTTATTATTGGAAATCCAATTGGGTTGGTCTGATAGGATATATTGACTTGGGACTTAGGAGTGTGTTCCTCCTCGAGGTCTCATGTTTGATTCTCCCCAGTGTCAATTTAGATGGACTAATTTAGTTTCTTTGACAAAAAAAATACTTGTTATTGAAAATAATAATTTTGAAGCTTTAATACATTTTTTATTTGCTTTTTTTAAAAGAAAAATGAAGTGTTGGTCCTCTTATTTTAAACCCCGATTTTTTTCCCCTATTTGGTTTTTTTTTGTCCCCCATCTCAATTTTTTGGTCATTTTTCAATGATGTTGCATATTTATTTATGAAGTTTCGATGCTTATTATGTCACATTGAATATCTCGGTTCACAAAAATAGGTCTTTAATTCCCTAAAAAAAAATAGGTCTTTAACTTTCTCTCGCCTCTTTTTGTCGGCTCAAATCTTGAAATCTCTCATACTACAAGTGATTAGTTCCAAAAACGAGCATTGTAAGTCCTCTTTTGGGCGTCATGGGTCATTCCACAATCATCTTATTTTCTCTCGTTTTTGACATGTCATCTTTTAGCCACCATACAAGTTTAATCTTAATTATTGAAAATTATATTAAGATATGTTCTCATTGTCTTTAGTTTTTCTTCAAACATGATTAAATATAAAGTGATGTTGTTATTTCATTTTATTTCCATATAAAGTATTATCACTGTAGGGTATGAATGTATTGAAATTGTAAAAATACACACACAAACATATATATGGTCTTTTTTGTTAGTATTTTTATTGACAAAATTGATCAACGAAAAACACATTCAATGACCAAATTGATAGCTTAAAAATATAGTCGATGTCCAAAATAACTAATAAAAGATATACTTGTGGAAGTCTTTGCAGTTTTGATACATTTGAGGACTACAATAACCCCATCTAACACATTCATAGAACAAAATGGTGGTTTACCCTTTCATTTTTGTTCTCACTTACATATATAGGGTATACCTTTTCGATGGTGGGTCGAGATCAAGGTCTGAGAATAAAGTGCCTACAGGGTTTTAGGGTAGCGTGCTAGCTAATAATAAGATCTATAAAATGTTCTTACAAGACTTACAACATTTAAATGATTATGAAATATAACCACTCCTTATAAGGTCATAGGGCAACTCGTACTAAAATGTGTAGTCTCTAACAAACCAATACAAATGTGTAGTTTTCCACGAACCAACATCGGATGTAGTTTCTCACAGACCAAAACAAAAGTTTACGCTTACATCAAATCGTGAACTTACCAAAAATTAAACTTTTCACATACACACGATCTACAATTTTTCAGCATGATTGTTTTTTTGTTGAAATGTTGTTTCCGTGGATACGACTAACCATGTTAAAGATAATTTTTTGCCCACTTATGGTTATATGTGATTAATGTGATGTTAATAGCGATTACTGTCTTCATGATTTAGAATAAATACGTACTATTTGTTGATTGTAAAAATGTTGCTACATATGATAATATTGAATTATATGTATAAAATAAGCATGTTGACATGATTGCATATGTCATGTGATACGTTTGTTACATTAACATATATGGGTAATTGTATGCTCTTGAATTTCATAGTAAATTAAGGTGTTTGTCTGTGAGAGACTACATCCAGGTGTTGGTTCGAGAGTGACTACACCCTTGAGCTGGTTCGTGAGAGACTGCATATTTTAGTATGAGTGGGCCTACAACCCTCTGAAGAGTGGTAATATTACAGAATCAATTGTGTGTGATAAACCAATTAGGGTTGAAAGAACATTTTAGGGAGCTTATTGTTGCTTACGACTCAACCTTAATTCATGTAGTTAGGATTTAGTCCAACCATTTTTTGGTCGGAATATCAATGTCTTTGAATTTGTAATGTTCATGTTTAAATCATTATAACTAAATTTGTAATGGATCAAAGCTGATATGTCGTTTAAACCCAACAAACATCGCAGCAAGGCCAAAAAATCAAGCAATGTTGTACCAAAACGACAAACAAAACAACATAATGCACCCACATGACAAAGTCAATAAAAAAAAATATAATTTATATGAATAACACTTATGTAAATAAAATGTAGTGATTATACCGGAAAAAATGCAAGAAAAATAATACATTGTAATAATGAGTCAACCACATTCTCTAAGTGATAAAAATGATATTTATTGTCACACGACCATAATTCAGTAGTCATAGATATGACAACATGCAAGAGTCGGACTTCAAACCCATGTTTCGACAATGATTCATCTTAAAGAGTTGTGTTTGACCTAAATGGGATGGAGCTTCAGGCCTTGATGAGTTGCCAGGTCACTTTTATCAATATTATTTGAGTATTATTGCGATTGTTGTGGTGCAGTCTACTCAATATTTTTTTCATTCATAATGAGATCATGCCTAACATTAACTCTAACCTCATGATTTTAATCCCAAAAGTAAAAGGTGATGATAAAATAGATAGTTCATGGTACATTACTCTTGCTAAGTTTCAATTCAAGATGCTGATTTCTTTGCCTGCTGCAGAGGGGTGAGTTTGATAGGAGCAACATCCTTCACAATGCGAGAACTGTGAAAGATATTCTCTCTACAAACCTTAAATGACTAATATTGCGAGACGGAGGGAGTACTACACATGGCCACGTTGATCACCAACTCATCATGTCTATTGTTTCACACTCTTTATTTCTTTCTCTATTGGTAGGTTGGAGTTTGGGTGTCTAAGAGTCATTTTCCTTTATTTTATAGCTCACTCATTGATGCTCAATGTCGCGCCATTTTTGGAGATCAAGGCTATTTGATTAGCGTTTGACTCACTATTTTGTTTCACGACTGAACATTTAATTTTAAGAGAAAAGGGGAAAAAAGTTCGAAACACCCCTTTGAAAAGATTTAGGGTTCGGGGGTTAGTTACATAAAGGGAAGGTGTTAGCACCCTTTATGTCCGTAGTACTCTACGGGAACCTCTTGATTTTATTTAACGTTTTGTGTTATAACTTGCTTGCTTTGAAAAAAAGAGTTAAAGTGGTGATGCAAGAAAGAGACCTACTTATCTACATTTTTTATTGATTTGGAAGGACTAGGTGTCCTTTGCCTACGTACCCGTGAGGGATCAAAACCTCGTAGTTCGGGGTAAAAATTGACGTTTGATTTGTTGTGTGTTTTTTATTAGTTTTGAAAAATGTTTTAAAATGAAAAGCCAAGCGGCAAAATAAGTTTGTTTGTGTTTTTTATATTAAGAGAAAATGACTTGAAATATGATTAATGTAAATTGCAATTTTGATTTACGAAAGAATAAAAATAAGACGGATCACTTGATTTTTGGGAATCAAGGTTTATTGTGAAAGAGTTTTTGTGATTTTTTTGTGGTTTATTTGCATGTTTTTGAATAATAATGCTAAAAATGAAACTATCGGAGCAAGAAAAATAACGCGTAGGTACCTCATGGTGGTGTTGGACCACCACGAGAACCTTTATCCTAAGCTAGCAACAAAATAAAAGGGCATACACACACGCACACACACACGTACCTACGCTATTACATAAGAGCCTACTATACATTCTACGGTCTGCGATAAAATAAATGACGGAAATATTTACATTTGAACCTAGTTTACATTCTAAGTTCCGAACCAAAAAAGAAAACGAAAATAAATAAAACGAATTACATTAAAGCCTAAATACACATTCTAAAATCCATGCTACAAATTAAATGGCAAATGAATGATAAATATGCGACTTAAACCAATAAATTTCAAAGAAGAAACGATAAAAAAATGCGAGGGAATTTAACATGCACGAATTATTTACATTCACGCCTAATGTACAAACTAAACCATATTATATAAAGAATGAATGTTTAAATATAATGAATGCGAAACAATAATCCTAAACTAATTAAAATGCATGAGAATTAACAAAATGTAATGCTAACGGGCAGAAAACGAAAGAAAAACGTGCAAAAGAAAATAAGAAAAATAAAATACAGCAGGGGGGGTGCCACAGCAATCAGGGGGTGTGCAGAAACAAAACAAAGAGGAAGAAATGGGCCTGAAGAGGGAGAGAGGCGCATCGTTGGGCCTAAGGGGGTTCAGGCCGGTTCAGATCGGTTCAAAGGCTGAACCGGTTCG
>Ga0315915_1000618_pt1 | contig 38230 bp, 17 predicted proteins | sample MpolbnodulesMG_FD_207738 | JGI IMG/M metagenome (GOLD analysis project Ga0315915, IMG submission 207738) | Medicago polymorpha root nodule microbial communities from Los Angeles, California, United States - branched nodules | ecosystem: Host-associated > Plants > Roots > Nodule | place: USA...
TGTCACCTCACTTAGAGTGCCACGTCAGCGTAGACCGAGTCAATATCAGCCTTGGGGGCCAAAACTGCTACAGTTGCAAAACTTAGGGGGCTGTTTTGTAGTTTTTTTTCTTAGGGGGCCAAAATCGCAACTTTGGGAAAGTTAAGGGGCTAAAACTGCAATTAAGTCTTTTTTTTTTCCTTCAAGATTTTTGCCCAATCGAATTCTATAATCAGAACAGAAAACAAACATTTTTAAACATCCAGATTTTAGGATTCTAACACCCTTTTTACATGTTTCAACCACTTGTTACAAAGCTTATAAAGGGGTGTTTGGATCCTAAAATCTAAAGTATTACTTTCGTCCAGATTTTAGAATCCGACTTGATAAAAACTATGAAAAAAAAAGTTAGTTAGAATTGAATTGTGACTTATTTATAGCACTTTAAAAATGGCCAAAAAATCTCATTCGAATTTTAGAATCCAAAGACTGGAGAATATTTTTGAAATTTCAGAGGTTGCGCGAGGAGCATGGTGGATAAGATTAGAAATTCCCCCCATTTTATTCATGTTTTGAAAATCAAAATAGTTTATTTGTTAGACATCTGAGCTTGGTCGCCTGATGTGTTTTAGGTTGGTTTGTGCCATCAAATATGTGTTTTTACAATGTGCACTATTCACATAATCTATTTTGATGTTTTTTTAAACTTATTTATAAATACAAATTTTAACATGAAAGATGTTATTTTATTTGTCTCAATGAATATTTTGAAAATATTGAATTTTTATATATTTTTTTATTATAGATAACTAAAGATATTAATGATCAAAGTTGTATATTGTTATATGTGTAGTAATTGATTGCGACGTGTATTTAAGAACAGAGGGAGTACAAAATATTATATTTTTTAAATATAAATGTTTAACTTCATAATGTATCCTCTAAAAAAATTATAGCTTAGATTTGTTACTGTCAAAGTATATTTGACTCTTAAAAAATATAAGTAAATAGAAATAAAATTTCTAAATACTCTCTCAAGTTTCTATATATTCATTAAATAACTAATGTATCTGATTTATAATATAAATTAGATACATCAATTATTCATTGAATCTATGATTTTGTCTTTCTTATAATAGGGTCGAAGAGAGTAACACTTTAAAAAATAATGGAATATTATTTTCATATATTTAAAGTTTTTTAATAGGAGTATCTAAAATAAAGTATAAACACTATGTTGAAGGCAAATATAAATTTCTAGCTAACTCCTTAAAAAAATAAAAAAACTAGCAAACTGCATGTCCCATTCTAACATTGTTCCGTGACATGACATAAGTGATAGCAATTCCATGTGCAACCTAAAGTATCCAAATATTGGCACATATGTGTATATATAGGTGGTTACCAATTAGTCTTGCAAGTTATTTAATTCTGTCCACATCCAAAACACTCCAACCCGGAGAGTGAGGTAGGAATCCAAGACAGCCTAATTAAGAAGATCATCAATGGGGAGAAGTCCTTGTTGTGCAAAGGAGGGCTTGAATAGAGGTGCTTGGACAGCTCATGAAGACAAAATTCTCTCCGATTACATTAAGCTCCATGGTGAAGGAAAATGGAGAAACCTTCCCAAAAGAGCAGGTTCATTAATTATGTATCTTCTTACATAGTTACAGTTAGAGATCATCAATGTCTCACTTTTGTTTGCTTATAGTTTTTCATGTTTTGTTTTATTTCATTTTCTACGAGAAAATCAAGTTAATATACTATTATGGTCATGTTTTTGTAAATATGTGTATGCCATGCAGGTTTAAGAAGATGTGGAAAAAGTTGTAGACTTAGATGGTTGAATTACCTAAGACCAGATATTAAGAGAGGCAACATATCCTCAGATGAAGAAGATCTTATCATCCGACTTCACAAACTACTTGGAAACAGGTAAAGCACTAACATAATCACTAACTTACTAACATTTTCTTATCTAAAAAACGTGATAACTAAATACTACTAGTTTAATTAATATTGTGAACGATACTAATTTTATTTTAATGAATTTATGCTAATTGTTCTGCCTTTAATTTTTGGTAGATGGTCTCTAATAGCAGGAAGACTACCAGGGCGAACAGACAATGAAATCAAGAATTACTGGAACACAAATTTAGGAAAAAAGGTTAAAGATCTCCAACAGCAAAACACCAATAGTTCTTCTCCAAAAAATGCAAAGATCACACAAAAACAGAACAATCATAAGCCAATGACGCCAAACTCACATGCTGTCCGTACAAAAGCAACCAAGTGCTCTAAGGTATTATTCATGAATTCACTCCCTAACTCATCAACAATGCATAATTTGCAGAACAAAGTTGAGATAGAGACAAAAACAAAGCCATCAATGCATGTTGATGGTGGGGATAGTGATTCAATGAGTAACAACCAAATGGAGAATGATAATGAATTTTTGTCATTTCCGGATGAAAAAAAAGAACTATCCACAAATTTGCTGGTTGATTTTAACATGGGGGATCATGACATTAGCTTATCAGAACTTCTGAACTCAGATTTCTCAACTACATGCAATTTTGATTACAATGAGCTATTATCACCTTGTTCTGACCAGACTCTTATGTTCTCGGATGAGATTCTCAAGAATTGGACACAATGTAGCTTTGCTGATGAGAATAATGTGCCTAACAACCTTCATTATTTCACTTCTTTTCTCGAATCCAGTGAGGATGTACTAGGAGAATGAAATTAACCACTCTAGGCTTTGTAGTTACAATTAAATGTCCTTCTTAAACATCCATTTTACTCAATAAATAAATAAATATATATTCTGTGGTTGAATATTGCTAGCATGCACCATGGTGTGGTTACCAGAAAATAATAAAATAGCTATTATGGTATGAAGTCTTTCGTTTCATGTTTGTGGACTTGGAAATCTCATGGAACAATCTCTAAGTACTCTTATATATTTTATTAAAAGGGTTTTGGTACAATTATTTTTTAAACTAATAAATTAATGACAATTTTTGTTATTCAACGAACTATTTGTAAACTCTTTTATTTCACACAAAAAAGAAAAGTATTGTCTATAAGCATTTAGCTAATTTTCTATATTTTTCTACATCATGTGCATGTTTTCACACTAACTCAACGCTAGAGTTCATATAATAGCAAGAGAAAATAGATTTATAGTGTACAATATTAGAACTAAACTCAATTGCATCGTGTTTTGATGATAGAAAATTATCCACCGTTTTTTTTATTTAAATCGAGCTTGAAATCAATCGAAGCCATAACTCGGTGCTTCTTCCGCATGCACATCACATTTTGGCGTAAACCACTCTATTTTGGCCAAAACAAAGCACCCATCTCATCCTTATACAAATGTTAATACCAACTTTGTTATCTAAGGAGGAAAAAGATGCATCAATGTTACATTCAACATTCATGGTTATTAATAATTAAAAACTTTGAAAACTTAAAATGTTGTTTCATTGATTTTTTATTTTATTTTTTTATAAATGTTATATTTAGATATTACAATTTTTAAATGATATTAAATAGTTTTATCAAATAATACATTTAGCCATTATTTCATATACAAATTGTAATATATTTAGCCATTTGTAGTTCATATACAATTGGTCAAGGTGAGAATCTCATAACCTCTTTAAACATAGTTTCAAACCTTAGAGTTACTAAAATTTGTTTTAGTATATCCTGTTTTAGAATATATATTGTAGGAACTAATAGACGGAATTGTTACATATGCTCATTTGCCAATACATAGATTTCAAATGATTTATTCTTTTGACGTTTTAAAGTGATCTTACATTTCTAAAGGAATAGAAAATTCACCAATATTTTTTCTCTAAATGACACGTTATAATCGGGGGCGTGTTATGTTCTCAAATATTACAATGTTAGCTGTTTATTTAGAGTTCCCACTTTGTGAATCCTATCATTCTCTCAAGTTCACTCACTCTAATTCCTAGAGAGTAAAAACTCAACTAATGTCTTTACATATGTACTTCTACAAAAAAAAGAAAAAAGATTGAGAAGGAGTTTCTGAACAAGAAATTTTGATGAAATAAAATCTAAATTAGTTTAATTTATTTATATTTCCATTCAAAACAAATTATTTATAGTTGAGGCCACATATAAGATTTTGTTTACTTTATATTAAAGTCTAAATGATAATTAACAAATAGTAACTAATATGTGTGTGTACATTGTCACGTGGCTGTGAACTAGTGATAGCAACCTAACGTTAGGCCTTAAAAGGCCATGAGAAACCAACAAGTCGTTGTATCGTACTTACACTAATTAGCCGCATATCTTTGAACATTTTTACAATGAAATTTTTTTTATATCTTCTTCCAAATTATGAATTTAAAAAAAGAATCGTTTCCTCTATTTGATACAACTCGATTTGTAGCACTTAGATAAGAGGACAATGATCTCTTCTAGCTTTACGGAGATTTTAGATTTAAGTTCGAGCACTTAACAACATTAAAACTCTTTGAAAGAATTTGATAATTATTTGAATCTTATAAAGCTTAAGAGATTAATCTTCAACTCTTTACAGCTGCGCGTAGAGATACTCAGTTAAAAAAATTACAACTGAAATTGTTTAAACAGCTAAACATAAAAACTTTATTCACCAAATAAAAACTAAACATCAAGTCCACACGCGCGCGCACGATTCACATTTCTTTTCATTGTTGATCATAATATATAAATCATGAGGCTCTTATACTTGTAGGATTCCTTCAGGTCTACTTCAGTTTTGAATATTTTCTGAAAAAAATAAATAAAGAGAGGACAATTTTAGTAACTTTGTCATGTGGGTGTAACTAGTGAAGGTAATAAATGAAAAATCTAACTAGTATAATAGCATTATTGTAGCAATATGTACGAAGTACAAACAAACCGGTGGGTCCATTTTTTAATGCAATTTGCCAGACTTCATGGAGTAATTTATCGTAATAGAGTCAGTTGTATAGGTGGTTTATTAAATATTAATTTTATTATCATCTAACATTTAAAGAAAATAGCTTAACTTAGTTAGGGACTTGTGGGGCTGGATTGAAATACTTGATGAATGCTCTCTCTATAAAGAAATTTGATGGTTACCATTCCATAATGTAGGAGGCTATTGACATGGCTGGGCTCCAGTTTTTGCCTTAAATATTTTATTTTTCTCATCTTCATAACTTTTTACTTCTTTCTAGTTTGAATTCATCATACCAATAATAAGATCATGTTCACTTTTACAGATATATGTATCAATCTATCATCCCCAAAGTATGTTCTACAAAATATTTGGTGTACTAGTACTTGTCAGTAGAAGTTGATGGGAATTCAATTTTTTCTGGATATATACTAACTTTTTGTAGGCACTCGATAGGAATGAAAGTCATCCTTAAAAAAAAAAATGAATGAAAGTCATGTAGGAATTTACGCAAATTGATTGTATAGAGTAGATTAGTTGATAGGAATAGAATGAAACATTTTAAAATTAGATTAACCTACAAAGATAATTTTACTTTATAGGTTCAATTCAATATTTGCACATACAGTTGGACTCATATTAGATCGGAAACCGTGAACACTATAACTTTCATGATAAAACAATGGAAAGTAGGTTTTAATATTTAACTTTATTTTCGCTGATCCATTTTCTTATGATAAAATTATACAAAGATCACCTATAAAAAAAAGTATTCAAAGATCAAACTTTTCTTAGCTAACTTCCAAAACAAAACAAAAAATCAAACTTTTGTTAACCAATAGATTAGGAATGTATTTGGATTAGCTTTTGCTTTAACGGATGCACGTTTACACTGCCAGTTTGCTGGGTTTTTTTTAAGGTAAAAATCTCAGCTTCTAATTGACGTACGTCTACAACCACTTCTACCGTAAAAACAAACAAAGCATACCTCTTTTATCCATAGTTTGAACCCACCTAGTATGGATAAATGTATGTACCGGTACCGTATACAAGTAACATGATTTTTAGAAGGAAAAAAAGCGTATAGGTACATTAAAATATTTGCCTAAAAATTCTTCAAAAAAAATAATATATGTTTGCCTAAAAAAAGGTACATTAAAGTATAGGAAAAAAAAACGTCCATAACAAATTTTCGAGAGATCATTTGGTTGTAAGGTTGATTTTCATCTTTATAATCCTTGGTTCGATACTTGAAATTGTCTTTCATAATTGACCATATCACAAATAAAAATAGAATTAAAAAATAAATATAGAGAGTATAAAAAGTAGTATAGAAATATAATATTTATTTTACTAAAAGTTATTTATTTTTTAAAATGTTTGGATTTGTCATCAAAAAGAACAAATGGTGCGGCCAGCTTATTGTCCACTTGTCTTTCATTCCGATGTAATTATATATATTCAACTCATTATTACATAAAAAAATTAATTAATTTAGTAAAAAAGAATTAAAGAACGTAATTTTATATTTTCAAACAATAAAAGACAATTTTTTTAGGGGATAAAAGACAAATATATATATATATATATACATATATATATATATATATATATATATATATATATATTTAATGGATTGTGAGTAAATACTAAAATAATAATGACATGTAATTAAATAAAATTTTCATTTTTCTTCAAGAATGCATAAATGAGATGGTAAGAATCTCTTCCCTACTAACCAAATGTTCTAAGTTTGAATCCAACGTCAAGAAATTAGTCTTTGATATTCATCAAGAAAAGAAAGATTAGTATGTGCAATTATACACAGCTGATACCTGATTCACACAACAAAAAATTCAATTTCTTAACCATATAAAATACACATTTTTCTATTTCGAATTTTTTTTTGAAGAGGCTAAAATGGATTATATTACCAACTCAAAAAGTCTTTCCTAATACAAGGTGTACAAAGGAAAGACAGAAACAATGTCGAAACAGTATTTACAAGAGGGAAGCAGTACAAAAAACAACTAAAAAGAAATAACTATCATCCTATGTCCAACATTGTGAACGGACTAAGCCACCAACCATGGTAATTGAAGGGAAGAGTAGGGAATTTCACCTTCAACCACCTAAAAGCGAGTGACTTAATCTTATCGACCACTTGACTTATCGAGCATTCTTTGTCGTTAAAGTGTCTGTTATTTCTTTCTTTCCAGATTTCCCAAACAGTTGCAAACCAAATCACCTCAGATATTGAACAACGCGTCTTCGCGATACCACCACTGACACTGAATTGGTTAAAATGATCTGTCACCTAAGCAGGAATTACCGCTGAGATGCCAAGCCACCTATATATAAAATATCAAACAGCGCCAAATATATTACAATGTAAGAACAAGTGCAGAGAAGATTCAATCGAGCCACACCCAGCCACGCACAACATAGATTCACGATCTATTTCGAAAATTAATTTTGATAAGTACAAGTATACGTTCTACTTCTACTTCTACCTCCCTTTTTTTTTCATTACAAACAAAATCTAGACACATTATGTAGTTGTTGTTTTTTTTGGGGCAATGGTGTTGAAAAAATGTACTTCAAATTTTACCATAAATGGCTACTCGATTTTATTTGTTTTCAACCATAAATGATGTGGCTAAGCTATGCAAAATAAGCAGTCACTGCCGTCCTCCCGCCAGTGGTCTCTATCTAGCTCTGCCCTAAGTTACTCTTCCAAATCTTGCAATATTCCAAATTAATTCGTTGTCCAAATAATTGTTGGCCTTATTTATCACAGCTTCAATAGAACAAAAACTCAATAATTGTCTCCAATCTTAAAACAGTACTTTCTCCGGCTCAATTATAAGTAAATTTTTATTTTTTACGTTGGTTCAATAAATGATGTATGTGGTCTATATTGTATACAACATATATTATTTATTAAATGAATTTAAAATATAGAAATTTGTTTATAATTGAGATTGAAGAGAGTAGTGAAAAATTTAAAAATCTACATTTTACATGTGCTACCTATTAATTTGAATATCTGTCAGACCGTGATAAACTAGTTTCTACGTAAGAATCTAATATCCAAAACAAAAAACTAACGAACATCTCCTGATACACAAAATTTACATTTTAATTGAATCCCAATTAACAATGCTTAAGAAAATGCCACCTCTTATTGTGTCGGAATATCTTTTTCTTTTGGTAAATTAGAGTTTGTTTGGAGATAAATAAAGTCTGATTAAAAATTGTTTTATCTAAGAATCAAATTCAAATTCTTTTAAATAATTTATGTTTAGTGGAATTCATTAACCACTTGAACTCAATTGCTTGATTGTCGGGGTATCCTTTAGTCAGTGGTAATATATGTACTTCATTTGCTTTGCTCTTCATTTACTCATTTGAAACTTGTTTGAAATATTTCCTTTTTTTATTCTTGTCAGAGAGGTTGTTTAAATATTTTGTTTGGCCAGTTTTGAGTATGTTTTGTGGACATCTTGAAGAGGAGGTGTCTTGCCATATGCAGAACATATGCTATTATCATATGGACTGATAGCAACTTGCACTCAAGTAGCAAATCCATAGAACTTCACTTTGTTACCTAATCCCCTGGCTTCATTAATTTTATAATTGATAAATAAGTAGTTAATGTCTTGCATTTAACTGTTTAATCTCAGAACCCTAAAATGAAAAGCATACATCTTTGTTACACATTGACCCACGTCTTATTAGACACTAACACATAGACATTGGTAATAATTTAAGGAAATATAAGTGATTGAACATAACTACTTGTGTCAGTGTCGCTTCAGTCTAAAGTGTTGGTGTCACATGGGTTTTATTAAACTATGAAGGGTTTAGTGAATAACAAAGAATTCTAAATGGTTAATGAAACAAACCACATTTATGTAGAAAAATTACTTCTTAATTACTCCATCCGTTTAAAAATATTTATCGAAATAAATCGAACAATATCTTACATGTTAATACTTGTATTTATATCTTAGTTAAAAAGTATGGTCAAAGTAAGTAATTTGAATAATGTACATTACAAAAATGCGACATAAATTTTAAAACGGGTAGAATATTTTTTAAAATTATCAAAACAAAAAAAAACTGCAAAAAAAAAACAAAAATTATATTGACAAAAGAAAATAAATAATGTGTATGTTTTTTTTACGGTAAAACGTGTGTTTTTGTATCATTTCTCTTTCGATCCATTATTTATTTATTTGTTAAAAGATTTTAAAAAAATAAATGAGGAATCCAATGTTCGAACTCCAAAACCCTTACATGTTACATGTAATGTTTCTATCAATTCAGCTATGTTCGGAGGAGTTATTTGTTAAAAGATAAATGGTTTTATTTAGATTGATAATGAGTAATACTCGTGCACAAGTATTATAATATCAAATGGAATATGCATTTTCTAACAATAAATTGGTCAATGTTCCCTAAAAAAAATTGGTCTAAGATGTATGAGATTTGAGTCTGCTAAATAAGTGATTATGAGTTCAATCCTTATATTTTGCATATGTAAAAATTCAGTTAGAGGAGAGAACCCACCTTATGGGTTCCAGAAGTTGATCGACAAAGATTACTCACTATTCTATATTACAACTACCACTAACTAAAGTTTTAACAATAGAATTATGTTTTTCTTTCAAAAAAAAAAAAAAGAATTATGTTTTAATTTATTTTTATGCTCGATATTTGAGGAGGTAATGCTTTATCTTTATATTTTTTGTAGTCAAGTAATCTAGTGATTATAAATTCATATCTTAAAGGTGAATAAGTGGAATGCTAGGGTTTGAACACCGATCCCTACATATTACAATACATAGTTCTTACCAATTAAGCTAAGCTAACAGTGACAATGCTTATCTTTATATACTCCCTCCCGTCTCAAATATAAGAAAAGATTTCTTTTTTAGTTTCATTGAGTAGTTAATGTATTTGGTCTACATTGTAAAGCAGATACATTAATTATTCAATGAACCTAAAAAAGGAATCTTTTCTTATATTTGAGACCGGAGGAAGTATAAAATAAGGATCCAGGTTCTCCTCCAAAATGTATGGTTCAAAAATAAATAGGTTCAAAAATAAATAAGTGCGCTCGTTAGTTAGCATGAAACTTGTAACTTGTAACAGTTATGGTTGCTTGAAACTTGTAAAAAACAAAAGGGTGTCGAAGAAAACGAGAAGCATGAAACAAGATGCAAGAAATCAAAACAGAAGGATGTGTTAAACACATCCATTCGTTTTCATATCGTAAAGCAAAAAGCGTTTCATTCATTCTTATTTAGTGTTAAACACGACAATTCATTATCTTATCGTGAAAACATGGATTTTTTTGTCTTATATATATATTTTAAACGAGACTGATTTGTCCCCTTAAAAATTGTTTTAATTCCATGACACTTGTACACGTCATATGTTCAATGATAAAAACTAATTCAGGGACTAAATTATCTTGGTTTAATTTTATAAGGGACTAGATGTCTTTTAAATTGGCCTCCTATAGAATTTGTCAGGGACCAAAATGGGTCTTCACTCAGTTTCTAATTTTCAATTCCTTAACTTATGGGCACAAGTTAGAAAACCAACAAATAATACTTCAGGAGATGGGCAACAAAAATCCACTTCCACAGTCTCAATATTTTACATTCTTGGTGTTAAGAAGGGGGAAGTAAGTAACAGGAAGGACATCTATGTTGCCTTTTGATGAGAATGGAAAACCTTCAATGGTCCCAACTAACTCCTTACCTGCACTGATGCAATTAGTTGGGCCAATGCAGCAGCATACTGAACAGCTGTGTGTTGCCAAGTGTAATGGTCAGTGAGCCCATATTCTGCAAAAATTGGTTCCGTTCGCATGAACTGGCCAGGTAATGATTTTTTGGACAACACTTCTCGCCATATTTCAATGAACTCTTCCATAATTGGCTTGACTTTTTCAACTGATGAAATAGGAAGATACTCAATCTGCAGAAGAAAATTAAACACAACAGACTTGAAAACATGTATCTATGTAAGCACATTTTCTATCAAATTTAACAACTACTAAGATGCCATGCATGGTAAGAGCATTGAGTGTTGAAATTCAGATGAAAACATAACTAACTTTACTAAAGCAAAACTAAGCAACCTTCTTATTTTCTTCAAGGGCCAAACTTTTAAAAGGATAAGGTCCTTGAGACTAAATTTAGTAGATCAATAGAAGGTCTTTTCATTTTTAAGGTGTTGCGAATTCGAGCTCAAAACTTAGGTGTGTGGAGCAAAAGGAAGTAGCAACCCAAATCAAAGTAGGTTCAAGCAACAACAACAACAAACCTAGATCTAATCTAGTAACCAAGTGTAAAACAAAGCTCATATGCAAAACAAGAACAAAAGATAAAGAGAGTAGAGAAAAACAAACACACCAAAATCTGATCACCCTGTTCGGCCCAACAATGACCCACGTTTGGAGGAGAGAGATCTCTTCAGTTCACTATCAATGATTTTCTCACAAAGAGATACAAAAGGGGTTACGAGAAATTAGCAAACCTAATTTCTACCCATTTCCCAATATCTTCCGTTGATCAAGACTCAATGATTTTCATTCACCCAAGGTGTTCACAATTGTTTCCCAACCCAAGAATCTCACCTAAGACCCTCAACTCCTAACCTCTAAGTTCCCTAACTCATTTGGTTTCATGAGATTTCACAACAAAATAATAAAGAACACTTATATAGTGTCCAGAACCAGGGCAAATCGTGTCACGATTGCCCTCCATCATGTCATGATTGGACGCAAGTACACAGTACCATTGCATCCTTATCTGCAACTGTGCCAGGATTCCATAGAATACCTATACGATTTTGGAGGAAAGTCTATCGCCAATTTTGAGCCAAAAAACAAACAACATGGAAGACTTTTTAAAAAATAAACTTTTGAATTACTGGATAAAAAACTAAACGAAATAAGAAAGCAACATAATCATCATTGTCTTGAAAATATTCTCAGAAAAAATTAAAGATAATTGACTAGATGGTGGATGTAGTTAAATAGAAGTCAGAGAAAGAGGAAAATGAAAAGGGAAAAAAGAAAAAGGAAAACAGAAAACAGCTATAATTAAACCATTAGAAACTAACTTTATACTTCCATCACTCGGTCTAAAAAGTGCAAGTTACAATTATCAATGGTGAAGTCTATGGTGTGGTAGTAAAATTGGTGGTAAGCAGAGATGGATTATGTTATGGCTGTACTCGTTATAGTAGCTTATAAATGCTGATTACGTTTTATGCTTTGCAAAGAGGACCTTCTATGTTTTCTGCTAAATAGTATTGTCTAGAACTGATATAGAACCAAGTCAACGCTGTTGATAAGGGAATTCCTCCCCATTGTCAAGTTCTATAACCTCGCTGGAGTCTAGCCGATGGCAAGGCAAAAGACTGCAAGCATATTTTCCACCAGAATATACTTTTGGCGAATGCATCAAAACTTTGATAGCTTTGTGACTGATGGACATCCATGTTGGAGTGATTTTAAAAATTGAGAAAGAAAAAAAAAACCTCAAAAAGATTAAAAGTTTTTATTTTAAACTAGTCACCAGATAATGAGAAGGGAGATACAGAAATTTCAAATAACTCAAGTGACCTTGTGTTTTATCATTACATGTCTGAACTCCTTCCTAGTTCCTATCATCCAAATGCTTCCTTAAAATCACAAGAAAAAACACTAAATCTCTCATGATTGGTTCATTACAAAAGGAAACAAAAACAATAGAGAAAGCATAAAATGGGAACAAAGTAATAGAGGGAAAAAAGGAAGGACAAGGAAGGCACTATGCTTTCCCACTTCCTCCAACATTAGAGCCTCTCCCAATATGCCCCAAATTTGACTAGGGACGAACAGATAGAACCATGCCAGGAAGGCCATGGAAAAGGGTTGGTGTGTGTGGCATAAGCAGCAGTTGCAGGTTGGCTAGAATGATGAGGGAAAAAAGGACTCATTTGTAAATATTTAAATCTTTTGCTCCCAATTCTCCTTAATAAATCTCTATTGTCCGATATATATTAATTATTATCTAATAGTAACTAATAAGTACCTCGGTGTATTATTTCGTCTATGGTACATGGATAAGGCCGTTGCTTATTTATTTGGAAAGACACGTGTTAGTAAATTGTTAAACGTTACTGATGCAGTTCACTAGAAACTATTTCTTGGGTCTCTTCTTTCTTCATTTAAACCATGTAAGTTACCAACTATTGTAGAAAGAATTATAAACACCGGAAAACACTCATTATCTCATGACATCTGAGGGGTGTAACTGGATGAGGAAACATTCAGAGGAAGAAAACAAGTTAGGTTTAGCTTATAAGTAATGATTTCAAAGAACATTGTGCATACACTCTAAAGGTATCGTATTCAATAGAAATGTGAAATACAACTCCTCTGATTATATATATGACTATTGTTATCAAAAGGGAGCTAAGTATAAAAAAATTTCATCCAATTACATGCAAGAGTATAGGATAACTAATGCAGTCAATTGTGAAATCACAAACTCTGGGTTTGGTCAATTTAACATATCAGTACAAAATGTTGTGAAACAACGGTATAGTGGCACTATTGCATAGCGGAATTTTAACATTCCGCTATTTTCTGCTATCTGTGATCGACAACATTGGGTAATACTTTAAAGGGGCTAGGTACGATAACAGCTTTAGCAAGTTGCAGCATATCTGTCTGCCATGAATCTAAAAACTTCAAAGGGAAAAACAATACTAGCAATGGATTATGTGCATTTCCCTTTCAAAAGTTCGACGCAGTAACAGTCAAATTGACAAAGTGCAGGTTGAGTTTCAAAAGTGATTCTAAAGACAGTTACAATTGATTTTGGTATGTCTGGGGGTTCCTGATTAGAATTGATTTTGCCTATAGAAATGATTCTAACTTGAAGCTATTACCTCAAAACGTGATTTTTAAACTCAAATTAATCATTCAACTCAGTTTCCCGTGTTCGGTTCCAAACATAAATCATTTTACCTTAAACTCACTTTTAACTAAAATCAATTCAATCAAAATCAATTTTCGCAAATGTAAGAAGCAAACACACACCGAGCAAGAGAAAATACTTAGAGCTCACACTTCTCTTCATCATAAGCATATCAAGAAACACATATGACAACAAACAAACAGCAATGAAAGAAGAAATCAAATGCCGTTACCTCCATTAAAATGCCTCTCAAATTTTCAGCTTGATTTGGAACAACCTTAATCATTCTCACCTGAAAATCACCAAGTTTATATTGTGTACCCTGCACCATAAGCACACAAACAATTAATAAAAAAGACAATACTCCATCTGGTCCGATTTATATGAGACATTTGGGTCAACAAAAGTTGATGTTGAATCGGATAAATCAATTGTTGTTGACCCAAATGTGTCATATAAATAAATAGGACCAGAGGGACTAAAAAAAGAAAGGCAGAGAATGAAGAGTAAACCTCAAAATTAAGGGTAACTTTAGATTTATAGGACTGAAGTTTCTCCATGATAGTCAAAATGGAAGAATCAGCTTCAACAGCAAGCTTATGACCACGAATAATGAAGTAATATTTGTTGGGTTGTTCCATTAACGAAATACCAAGAAAATCGCGAGGGAATTCAGCACTCAAAGATTGGTCACGTAAATTGGGTCTATAGAAAGTGAGAGTAGCTTTGGTTCTTCCATCTTTGACGCCGTTGAAATTCTCGACGCACTGTGAGATTTCGTTAAGTATGTGACTGTTTACTACTGCTCCTTGGCTTGGTTGCCAGTGAAGAATCCTGAAACCAAAACAAAACAAAGAATTAATGTCAAATCATTTTGGTTTAAACTCAAATTAAGAGATTGATTTCAGTGATAGTACCATCTTACGGGCATCTTGAAGTTCGGAGCCGGAGCCGGTGCCGGAAAGTTGCGATGGTGCAAAAACAATCAGCACTCGATTTTACTTCACCTTAACTCACTGTTTCCAACTACTTGAACCGGGTCTAATTCAAGTGGCTTACATCTTATCATTTTATATCCAAATTTTATACATATATTCATCTGCCCACACTAATTGATTTTGATAGTATTGATTTTATAGAATCGATTTTGATCAAAAGTAACTCTGATTAAAAAATGATGTGTGTTTGGATACATATGCATTGAACTATAAATTTGTGTGTGAAAATCAATTCTAGAGCCAAAACCATAAATCATAACTTCAAATAGAATCAATTCTAGTGTCAAAATCAATTTTATTCAACGACAATCAAACATGTTAGAATGAATTCTACACCTCTAAAATCAATTGTAATTGTTTTAAATGTGGAACCAAACATACATTTAATTGGAAAAAAAAATACATATATTATTTCTATGACATTGTATATTTACAAGCTAATTCAACAACTAATTTTACTAAACAATGCAAATTCAAACAACTAGCTCATCTGTTATCAAAATAAAATGCAGTGAATGTTCAAATTTTCAAAAACATTAAGTACAAGTATAAGATTTCAAAAAGGATTGTGAACTAAGATTTTTGGAGTCATTTAGTTACATAAATTCTAAACCTATTGATTGGATATCTAATCAAATATTAACACTTAAGCTAGGGCTTATGCTTTTACAATTTCAAAATGGAATTGCATGATCATTGACAACACATGTTGAGAGAGCGTGGGAACCAACTATGAAGGAGCAAGACAAGCGGAGATCGATCCTTCGAAGGACCTTGACTGATAAGGCCAATGGCGGAGCCAAGAAAAAAGTTAGGGTGGACCACTAAAATTAATCTTTGAAAAATTGTTTAAAGCCTCGCAAAATAGACCTATAATTGAATTATTTAAATTTTTCGGATGGGCCACAACACCACTTTGCAGGAATTTGGATCAACCGAAACCTAAAACCGACATAAAATTGTATAAAATCTGGCAAATTGAATTATTTAAATTTTTGGGTGGGCCACTACACCACTTTGCAGGAATTTGAATCAACCGAAACCTAAAACCGACACAAAATTGTATAAAATCTCGCAAAATAGACCTAAAGGGCTCATGAAGGGCTCCGCCACTAGATGAAGTCGACCCCTACATTATGGAATATGAAACTTATGACTCATAACTTGAACAAATTTGTTTTAATTACCTAAAGGGTTCTCCCCCTTAGCGAGTCAAAATATTCAATTTCATAAATTTTACTCTACGTAGAACTAACATCATAATCCAATATTATTTGAATTAATGTCAGGGTAGTGAAGCAGTAAGTGAGGATGGTCAATGATGAGAAGTGGTTTACTGCAAAGTGATATATTATGAAGTATCCTTCTTCCATGTATATGTCACTGATAGAGTCAGAAGTGATCTGCAAAGCAATAGTTACATTTCATTACTCTCTTTTTGAACCAAAATTACCAACAACTGTGTCTGTCCCACGCACCACCACCTTCATAATCAAAATCAAAACCCTCTATCATATTACTAAAGCATGCACTGTTGCACAATTGGACAGTCCAAAGACGTGGTTCTATTATAGCTTGCCTTTATTTCTATGACCACACAAGTTATAAGTCATGAGAGTGACACTTCTTTATTGTGTACAATTGCATTACATGGCCTGAGTCAGAGGATAGAAATTATTTCCTATACTATCCTATATATTTTCTCTGAATGACATTGACATCTTTATAATAAAGTTTTAAAAAAAAGAGTTTATGCTAGCAAAATTGTTAGCAAAGTCTAAAGGAAACGATCTTTCAATTAAAGTAAAAAGATATACTATATCTCAGAGTATGATTTAAAATCTCACTCACTTTTGACCCACTTTGACCACATCCTTTTGGCTGTGTTGATGTGCATTTTGTTCGGCTGAATGACCAATAATTAACAACCCTATTTTCTTGTAGTAATGCTATTTAAATGTAATAAGATGCATGAGAAATGCAAATAAAATGAAGATATCCAACGTCATGCATGGTCCTGTTTTTTTTTTCCTGTACAAAAATGCTCCTGTTTAGGTTTTGAGAAGTATAATAGAATTGGTAAGCTATTATTTAGTAGTTTCAGAGATTTGTGGCTAACTACTGTTGATCTCTCCCAATTATTAGGTTAGTTATAGACCGCTTAAGTGTCCGTTCCAATCATACACAAAATCAGTATTTATCTATTGTTAATGTTAATAATACGGTGCTCTTTCCTGACGCATGTGTTGTGCACGACTACATATAATAATCTAAACTGTATTCTGACCTGGTAACCTTTCTTTTAAAACTAATACAAAATTCAAAACAAACATCGAGGGTATTGAGGGTTAGACTAATTGTTGTCGTGAAGCATAGTTGATATAAGTGCGTGTTTGATATTAGGGTGAATCACCATAATTTTTCAAAAACTACAAAAAATTAAGTTGTTTCGTCGTGATTTAGGTAAATATACCATTAATATGCTAAACATGCATTAAATACATCTTACATTTAACAGTCTAACATAGAACAAACATTTCAATGGTTTGTCAATAAAATAAAAAAGAATACACTATCAAATAAGTCTATGAGATTATGAATATTTCTAAAAGATCTCCGACTTTATTAAATTGTCAAGTTGGTCTTCAAATTTAACCACTTACTATCAATTAAATCTTTTTAAACGACTTGCTATCAATTGGGTTTATATCATTAACACTTACTATCAACTTTAGTCCCTAATATGTTTTTAATATGAATAAAATTTGATAAAGTCAATGATTATTTATAATCTCGAAGAACAATGATTTATTTAAAAGTGTCTTAAAATGTTAGAGATTAATCTGATGGTTTACTCAAATAAAAAACATCTTAGTAGCAAGACTGATTAAAACATCAAGTTCTTATCACCAAAAGTCCCACATGGTACCGATAAAATAGGAGCCAATAAAATGTATAAAATAATTCAATAAGAACGTTGGAGAGTTGATAACATGATTGAAGATGTTCTACTACCAACTCAAAAATTATTCTTGTAGTTGGTTCAAATAATTTATGTCGTGTGAATATTTTGAGGTGACTACGAAGAGGTCAAATATTCTAATTACGACGAATTGTTTAAGAACAACGAATTAGTAGTCAAGACATGTGACCAACACACTGCATCTTCATCCAAAATTTGAACACATTAATCATATAAATCACATCTCTTTTATATATATTTCATATTGTAACATAAACAAAACTTTGTTTTTTAATCAGGATTATGACCCCCTTATTAGATATTATATAATCTATGAAATAAACCAAATAAAAGATTATGTAATATGGTTTTAATTCAAAGAGACATGTAGTCTAGCCTGTACACTTTTGGGAGTTGAGGATATGACAAACAAACAAACAACATCCCAGGGGCCATCATAATGCTAGCATCCAATAATGTACTCACCACATACGTGTGTGATGTGTCTTTGAATATAAGCTGAAACCACATAAACAGACACAGCCAAATAACTGGTAGAGTCTGAAAACTGAAACCATGTTTGGCAGAAACAAACAACAGAACATAACTTAGTAAAACAAACACCATACAGCACACACAACTACACATTGGATCCCTCCATGGAGACACATATCCACTTCAACAACACATGTACAATAGTGGGAAAAAGTTGGAACAAAACAATTCAAGTGAAACTAGAAAACCTTACACAAAATATGAATGAACTACTAGAGTCTGGTACTAGTACTACATTATTATTGACCTTAGATTCAATCAAAAGGGACCCATCCATCATTGATATCCAAGCTCAACCATCTGCAAAACCAAACTCAAGCTAATGAGAAATCACTAACCACTAATCCATGATAATTTACATTCAATTATATGATTTTCTCAAATTATGATTGGTGTCAATGTATCTGTATTGTGTATATGTTTGTAATAATGCTTCAAATCTATGAACCATTGACACAGACACAGACACGGACACCAGACACAACACTGGCACGAGCACGTTGACAACCGTAAAAACTATTATTGGTGCTAGAAAAGTATCCGTGTTGTGTATGTGTTTGTAACAATGCTTCAAAGGCAATAGAGTTTCCCTCAAATTATCACACCTATGGCGATGTGTCAATGTTGTGTACGTGTTTGTAACAATGCTTGAAAGAGAATAGAGTGAAGAGAATCCATTTACCTCGTTGGTTTGTGGAACTAAAAGTTGTGAAATCATGAGAAGATGTAGGAATGGAGATTGAAAGCTGAGTAGTGGATGATTTATCATCCAAATCAAGCCATGAGTTTCTGCTGCTTTTGGGTGGCCATTCATCAAAGAAACGATGAAAAATCTTCTGAGGTTCTTCTTTCCCATGTTTCATGAATGTTTCTTCACTACCTGAGATGTAACAACCTTGATCTTGCTGTGGTTGTTTTGAGTTGTTGTCAAGTTGCAAGTAAGAGTACTCATTGTCATTGGATAAACCAGAACAATTCCTCTGTTTAAAAGAGGAAGAGGAGCTTATAGTAAGTGGTGTGAGTTGCCATGAATCATCCATTGAAGATGCTGATAAACTTCTTATAGTTCCAGAAGGTTCAGTGAAGAAAGCATGTTCATCCACCTCCTCTTTCAGTCCATAAACATACCTGTTCCTTCAAAAATAACAACACCACCAAAAAGAGAATCTCTCACAAACATTTTAATAAAAAAAAGGAAAGTAATCACCATCATGAACCTTTTTAGATTGGACCATTTGAACTATTCTACTTACAGAATGTTTGAGAAAACTTATACAAAAACAGCTTACATGATAAGTGTTTATGATGTAAGCCAGATTATTTAAGTTGTTTATTCAAACATTATGTGTTGGTTTAAAGAAAAGTTAATAACCTGCAATCAGTGCTGTTGTTATTGTGAGAGGAAGAACCAGTATTGTCAAGAAACAAGGGAGCACTATTGTCTTGAAATGAGAAGTTAGGCCTTGAGGATGGAGGGTTATGATAGAGGAAAGGGTGGTTAAGATGGGAAGAAGCATAAGAAGAGTGTTGAGGGTAATGGTAATTAGTGTCATGAGTTGTTGATGTTAATGCTGCAGTGTTATGATCAGAATCAAGACTACTATTTTTAGTGATTGATAAGATTGTTGAAGTAGCAGCAGGAGCATCTGTGTTTGTTGTTGTTTTCAAAACTTCCACAGGCTTTCTTGAACGGTTTTTCCCTCTATGCATGTGCCTTTCACAGTACTTTGAATCTGGATATGCTTCTTTTGAACACCTCCATTTCTTTCCATCTGTTCTTCTACACCTCCCTGGCTCTGGGTCTATTTTTCTTCCCAATCCCATTGGTAAATAGTTCCACCCAACTGCATGCATCATACCAAATTAACAAACAAACTATTTCATTCAAGAATATGTACAAAATAAGTGCATAGTGCATACTATATGGATAGAATAGTGCTTACAGTGTTGAGACTGATGAGGTGAGAGCCTTGAAGAGTCTAAGTAGCTTCTTTTGATAGTGAGTAGAAGATCAGGAGGAATGGAAATACCAGAAGCCATGTATTTGTAGATAAGAGCTTGATGTTCAAGCTCTTGCCACTGAGTTGGAGTAAAAGGATACCTGTTTCTTCCATTCATCATTGTTTTTTGTTATGAGCAGGAGAAGAGAGGAGTTGAGTGTTAAACTTAAAAGGAGGAAGAGAGTAGTAGAATAGGTATATTTATTTGAGGGACCATAGTGTTGCAGAATCTTCTGTACATGGATATGAACTAATGGTTGTGATTACAGTGCTACTGCATGCCAATGCTATTTTTCTCTTTCTATTTTCTCTCTGAACTCTTATTATGACTGCACCTCTTCTGCTGCATCTCTGGCATTTCTTGTCTCTGACATATTTACGGAAATCCATAAAATAAAGGAGAGAGAAAAAGAAAAGTTCCTAAAGACAAAAGAGGAAATAGTTATTATTAGTATTATTGATTGTATATTGAAACTATTTGAAGAGAGTTGGTAATGCTTCATCTGTCTCAGAAGTAAGATTGTACGGGTTTGAGCTTTTACTGCTACTAACTTATTTTACTTTTTCTGTTCCTTTACTTCACCTAGCCTCAGGCTCAGAACTCAGAACTCTGCCTCAGTTCAGGACAGAACACACCCCACCCCACTTATAATATTTGACCTTTTTCTATTTCTCAGATTTAGAAAATGCAGGCATCAAAAAAATATCCTCAATTCCCTTCATGTAAATATATATTTTTTATTACAAAAGTTACAGACGCATGAATAATATTTTAACTAGGGTTATTTTGTGTTGTCCTATAGCTAGTTTTTTTAAGAACACTGTCATTAAGCTAGATGAATTGAAATATGTTGTTTGTTGGGCATTCTGTTCTTTTTTTACATCAAATATCATACACAACACAACCTCAAATATCATACACAACAGCACTAATACTACATATATTAGTGATTCTTCAACAAAAAAAACTACATATATCAGTGATGTATGCGTGTTGCACACCGATAAATATCAGACTTTGGACATATCTTCAATTTAAAGGGTAGATGCTAAGTAATTTATTTTCTGATCAACACAAGGTAATGCAAGTACTAATTCAAATCAACCATGATTTTTGAACATGTTTAATTTTCTAACACTCATTCAATGTATATTATGGGTATGTGGGTGTTCAGTTCAGATAACAATTTTCAATCCAAATATTGTTTTGTACTTTAATAGTGGTTAGTGGTCAGACAGTGTGACCTTTATTGAGTCAGTGACATGGTAATGGAACTTATGTTTACCCTGGAGGTTGAAGATCATGCCTACAGAAACACTGTAAATACCAAATTTTAGCTAGACTAGACCTGTACTAATTGAATATGAAACAGCCCTCACATGCTTACATACAATAATATACCATAAAACTGCAGAAAGTGTGTTCTTTTTTCTTTTTCTTTTTTGAGGAGAAAAAGTGTGATGGTTTGAGTTGAGTTTCACAACTAGTATAAATTAATCAATTTACACCAAACATAAATAAATTAATCAATAGGGAATTGCAGAAAGCACGTGGCAACTATTTGGGTCATTTAATTTAAGCTAATTATCATGTGACCAGATGGTCACTTTCTTAACAATAGTATAACAGTGTAACAATACAACCTGAGATTGGGATTGTAACAACAAAGCAGGTGAGTAGTGGTGTTAGAGTATAGGGACCAAGTCAAAAACCAATTCAATTCAACCACATCACGAGGGGGCATAGGAGTAAATAAGAGCATATCATATCACTATTTATGCTGTTTGGTTGGTTACATTGAAACCTTTGGTTCTATTATTGTACAGTATGTTTGGCAGTATAATTATTGTGCACTCTTTAGCACAGTTTTCATCCCTTTAGAAGATCCATTTGCCAAATCTTATAAATACCTTTGTACTTGCACACCACCCTACTTCAACTGACCATAAATATGTGTACACCTGTGTCATTAATTTTCTCATACGTGGACATCTATCATTAGATTAGATTTTACATTATACTCTATCTTTTACTTTTTTAAAACTGAAATTGATATTAACGAAATGAACACATATATATTAGTAAAATATATAAACAACGAAGCACAACTAAAAAATACATATAGACAAACACGTTAATGTCCGCTTTTCGCTGGTTATCAAATAACTAGAAAGGGATTAATGTTACAAAATATTTTCATCATAATTTAGATGATTTAAATTGTTGATACATGAGAAAAAAAGTGGAAGCAACAGCTGTGTGCCCTTTCCATTATATAATGTTCCACTTTATGAAAACACAGCCTTTGGTCTCTTAAGCATGGCATGCATCTCTTTTATATTTGGCAATGGCAATCATGGACATTATCAATTAAAGTACAAACACTTAATCAAATCAACACAAAACTACCAAGTTACTGAAAACAGGGGAGCATTTAAGAAGAAAAACTGTCACAGGCAAGGACACATAAAATGTTTCCATTAATGTAACAGCCAGAAGGGAAAATTCCGTTATCTTTGCTGAAGCATTCTGGTTTTGAATAAACCACAACTGTTACATCTTGGACCACACTCTTCACTCTTCAGTCCACTCATAGACATGTTTATTGAATAGTGATCAATGATCATATCCTCAACTTGCAATTGTAATCACAAGTAAACATTAAAACACTCTCGAATGTTTGTTTCTTATTGTAATGCCAATTGGGGGGCCAGAATCTTATAATACGTGCAAATTGAAGATCTACAATGCTAGACCACCACACAAAAACAAAAAGACTCCGCATATTTTGTAGTATTTGCGTACAAAACATAATTGAGTGAGTTGAATGTGTTTTTCTGTACATCTAATATATACCTTTTTTTTTTAATCTTAGTCCCTTTGGTTCTTTTGTCGTGGTCCTTTTAGAAAAATTGTTTCCTTTGTTATTTTGTTTCTTCGAATATAGTTTTTGTTAGCTTTTATGTTATAGGTGCTACATTTTTCGTCCAACTTCTCCTATTACTAATATTCGTCGTAGAACCCGATTGAGCATGATTCTAAAAAAAATATTACAAATATTGAAACAAAGTAAAGATGACCAAAACAGATAATACATTTTATAGGGATAATTCATAAACAATATTTTTAAAGGGATTAAAACGAAAAAGTTAACCCTTCGATGTGCAGGGGAAAGTGGTCTTGGTAATTCGAGTTCAGCTCAAATGTAAGTAAAGTCTCAAAAAATTGTTTCACACAAGAATCGAACTTTGGTCCTCCCAATCACTAGTTAACTGACCTTCATTTCTAAAGAATAACCGAAATGGTATCAAACCAAATAAATATAATTTTGATATGAAGAAAAAAATTAAAAATCTTGTCATGGATAAAATAAAACGGAAAAGCTATTTTTAACTTGACAAAACCCGTGGCCAAGCATGAAGCCTCATACAATTCACTAATAATTGAAATTGACCTGATTGAACCGTAGTCTAGAAGTCTCTCCATACCTTTTAGTATTTAATTTTTATTGTGTAGTTTAGGCTTGAATATGTAATTTAAATAATTATTATTTACAGGTGCCCCAAAGGGAGAAAATTTTAACTCATTAAAAAAAAATTATACAGCACTGAACTTGCCTTCACGCTTGAAACAATACAATAATATTGACCAGAATGTTTTGCATGGCAGCCCTATTCCTTTTGTACAGAAGAGAGGACGATGTCTGTGTGTACAGAAAAAAGCTGTGTATCGACGAAAAGCTGTTTAGCACAAGGCAACAAAGTATATAAATCTGCATTAGTGATCTGAATACAACAATAATAGAACAGAAAAAGCTGTTGATTAAAGAAATATTTGTAATCTAAATGACACAACCAAGACAAACAAAATTAAGCTGATTTATGCATGCTGTGAGCCAAAAAGATTATGCGCATGTTCAATTGTCTTTGAAAGACACAATCATTTTTATGCAATTGAGATGCCTTGAAGTAGCCTTCTAGTGCATGGAAATGAAGCTTGCTAAAGGCCAATGGTTTTCATTTTTCAAGCATTGAAACAGACAAATAAATTAAAAGAAATATTGACCGATAAGCCGGTTCAACAATTGAGAAAGAAAGTCAGACCCCACAATACAAAGAGTTACAACCATTCCCAAGCCTCTGCAACAAGCTTAGGAGACCAAGCTTGTCCGAAAGGTAGTGTCCGCTTAATTTAGCGAGACAAATTTTGGCAAAAAACTGCTTACACATTACTGTAGTTGTGATCCAAGAAGATAAAAATCAGAGAAGTTTGAATAATATATTCACATACAGATGCATATTTTGGAGCTGGACTCAACAACTAGAAATCAGAGATAGTTTGCACGGATACGGGAATAATTACGTTTGAATAACTAATATATTCACATACTGTAGTTTTAAAAAACGATTACATAGTTAGCATAAATCATAATGTGAGATCAAGAAATAAACCTTCATGAAAGGCCGATCGTGATACGGGAATGAGCCAATGAAACTCTCCTTCAAAAGCAAAGATACCTAAAGGTACAAAATACCATCTCAGATCTTCACAATATAATTTGCTAAAATATGCTCTTTACAAAGCAAGTCAGTGTTTATAAATGATGGCACGCTTTAATCCAATTCTTTTCATTTACAAATTTTTAAATTATACACAAGAAGGTTTAAATCAGAAAGGCAAGTGGCATGGCAGACTTTTGGGAAGAGTCAAACATATTATGAGCTTATTGTAGACAGCCTTACTTTGCATTTCTAAGAGGCTGGCTGATGTCACAACTCAATTGTGATCCACAAGTCAAACTGCAACTACTCCAATTGCGGCAACTAGACTCCCCTACTCTATTATTTCTTACTGTTTTTAATTTATATAATTTTTCCTAATGACCATTGGATCATCTACTCGTTGATTACCGCCATAGCGTAGAGCAAAGCCGTACGTGTTAACATCATCATTAACCTAAATTTTACACTCAAGCTCATCCAACTGTATCGAAATGTAGAGTTTGTGCCATTCATATCACTGAACTTGAAAGTATCACCAATAAAATTTTATCAGCAAATTAGATGGTAAATTGTAAAGAATTTCACTCAAAAAGGACTATGCTGTTTTTTTGGTTAAATTTAGATTTATAACTTAGAACTTACTTGAATAGTACATTTACAAATTACCCAATCTACAACAGGGATTGACCAGACAGAATGCAATTGACCCTCTTTTTTGGGGGTAAATATCAAAATCCTTATGATTAAAGAGGTTATAACAATAGGAAAATATCAAAATACCTAACTTAATGTGCTTCTGAGAATATAGTACGGACCTTATCGTCATTTGATTGTACATTGGTAATTGTGTGAGAACGGATGTTATAGCAAAGAGAATCCAGATAAGACCTCAACACCGAAAGAAACCCCTTCGCAGCTCCAATCTGTAGGAACACCAAAGCTGGTAAGAACTAAAGATGAAAATATTGAGACATGTTTGATAGCAGTTAGACATGGAAACAACTGTGACAAATCAGAGATACTACTTGAATTTTTTAGAGGATGCACATGCATTCGCTATAATGATGAGCTACTAGGACACTGTATAACAAATGGCTATTGAATCACTTGATATAATACACGAAGCACATGGGTAATTAATAATGATGAATTCATTAAGGGCACACCTGCACTTCTGTGCATTCATACACTGGCCTTCTCCTTCCCAAGTAACTTTCTCCTACAAGAGCTGCGTGATAAGGGCGTAAAGAAGATATTAGCTCTTTCTGTCTTGGCAGTTGTGGTATTGTTGGTGACTTCACCTATTGCAACAATTAGAAGATAAACACGTGAAAAACATATAGTTGAAGTAGCTTAGCTCCATCTCATTCCAGTAAGGATTAATTGATTAAAGGAATGTAATCCACAAAATTGTCTAAAGATGTAATTGACAATCAAAAGAATACAAAAAGTAAAAAATCTTTACTAAAGATGTCAAGAATATAATCCACAAGCAAATGAAAAAAACAAAGAAAAATACAGTACTAAAAAATCAATGATATGTAGACTAATGTTTTCCTTCTTTCGAAACCACAGCTTTACAATTATAAAAGGAAGGAAAAGTCACACGTACTAATGCTACTTAAATTGCTTGTGAAAACATGAGTTGATTTTTGTTATCATTAAAAAAACTGCATTAAAAATACAAACCTGGTTTCTGTTGGCATCAACCACAATAACATTGGTAAACTTTGACTGGACTTCACTGGTCATGTTCTTGATACCAACCTAGAGGATTAATATTTTAGGCAATCAGAGACACCAGCAATGGTATTATCAAATATCAACTGATGGGTTACGATGAAAATATAAAACCAGTTGAATTCGAAACAAAATTAAAAATTAAAAATTCCACTAGCAAATCTAAGTTTATCTTTCAATGAATGAAAGTTAATATTAAAGTTGGATTGGCTCCAAAGAAATATAGCTTATATCAATATCTGAGTAATAACTTTTATTAAACATGTTCAAGGGAAAGCACTTAGCAATGTGCAAAGCAAAAACAACCTCCTGGACTGACTGCAAGAGTTTAAGTCGATCATATTTTTAATGGTTAAATTAAGAAGATAAGATGACTCACTATATATGGGACAGGTGCATCTAAAAACTCAAGCATGTCAGTCGGCAAAACCTGGAAGATCATGTTCTTATCAGAAATCATAAGGTGGAAAATACATATTTTAATAGCATGTATAAACTCGGTCACTTTAATATGAAGAGAAAGAACTCAAACTGTCATTAGCAGGCTTTGCCATCGATAAGGCTGGATCAGCGGAATAACTGATAAAACTGAAGCAGAAAGGATTCCCTGGTCATGAAAGAAACAATATAAACTTCAAAACAAATCAAGACAGCAAAATCATGTCTAACATGAACTATTAGTTGAAATGTCTCCCCAAGGATTGTGTGTCAAGCATACTCATCCATATTACCAAACAAGATAATCATAAACATACATACACCAGCGTCAGATTAACTAACTTGTAAAACTAGAAGATAAAAAGTTGCAAGCTATGCAAATCATGAACATGACAGCAATATGCTCATCAGATGAAAAAGAAAAAATAAAAGTCCAATTCAACTTAAATTTACGCAAAATGATTTTAGATTTGTAGAAGATCTAATATAAATTTTACATATACCCCGATTTTCGTAAGGTCTTCTTAACTCTTATAAATTTTTTACAACAGTGCATGTATGTTGGACTTTTTGTGACAGTTACAAGCAAATCTAATTGGTCAATAAAAATGGATTTTACTGCTATTTATCTTTTATTATTCCTTGGTGTATCCTTTAGTCAGTCTATCATGAAAAGTCAAAGCGAAAGCCAGGACAAGCCAACGATGAGAAGAAATAAATAAAATATAATTGCTGTTATTCCGAATACTGTGGAGACCAATCAATGAGGGAACAAGAATGCTTCCAAAGGACAAAACAATATAACCATTGACTCATATAACCCACAGCAAAGCAGAAGCCGCGTTATAAATATTTACTGTCACAATATCAGTACAAATTTAATCTGAGGTGCAACACATACCAAATTAGAGCAGGCAACAACTATCTGCTTCTCCAGCAGAATTCCTGCCAAGAATGTTAACACCTGCAGAGTTCAGAATGGACAAACAATTGGTTAAACAAGTTCGTAGTTATCAAACTCTTACACGTGAATGACACAGTCACACTTGGATCACCACTACATTTCAACTTCATGAGAAAATTACTGTGTTAAACTCATTTCTGAGATGCATAATTTTCCCTCTAATTTGGCTACAGTTGAAGTGACTAAATTAACTATTCATATCTGGTCTTCATTTTGAATACAAAAGCAATAGCTATTAGTAAATTAATATCTTAACAAATAACAGATCTCACATATAACCCAAATTTATCCAGTAAGAGAACTGTTGGAAATTCCGCCTTCATTGCAGTCTGCCCCTAACCACCTAATTGCGGAATTTGTGTTGTCTTCATTGCAGCCTCCAACACCTTCATTGTATCGGGTGTGAAGGGGTGGATTTAGTCTCACATTGCCAAAAGATATGGTAGTGTTTATAAAGCTTGGGCAGCCCTCACCTTACAAGACGGTTTTATAAAGTTGAGTTAGGCCCAACCCAAAATTCTAAGAAATACTTAACATTTTTATGCTTCACAGATCATGAGAGACAGCACTAATGGTAAAGCTAGAGCAGAAGAGCATCCACCCCAACAACATAAAAGACAAGGAAACCATATCATGGTAAACATAATGAATCCATCCATACATAAGTTCTATTTCAAAATAATGCAGCCAATCTTCCGTAGAAATAAGAAAGCATAACCCATATACTCAGAAGCTCAAGCATGATATTAACATTAGCATATGGAAAAATAACATTAGCATATAGAAAAAAAAACAGTTCTGGTTGCTGATACCAAAGCATAAAACATACATTTTCGAGTCTCAAGGTACCACATAAGCAAGCAATAGTCCATACAGATAACGAAGTTGCCTCTTCCATCGCAAGAGTGTTCTGTGCCTGAGAGAAACAAACAACAATGAAATACCAAGTTTGATGAGCATATGACTCTCAAACAGAATGCTTCCTGAAGACTCAAATCTTGAATCTAAAGTAACATAAAAGCAATCTTATCCATTCAAAAGTTACTGTGACAGCATACATCAGCTAACTCCAGACCGGTACTGCAACTTTTCAAATCAACTATTGAACCAGTACGACACAGGACTGTCCCGGCTGGTCTATGATATTCCAAGGGATGCAGGTGCTCCAAAGGATGAAATGTATGTGATGAACCCCTGGAAGGACAACCAATCCGGTAATACTTGCATATAATTTGTAGTGGTCCGTGGTCATTTTCCTGCATATTGGTAAAATACCACTAACTATAAACATTATCATCAAAGACAAAACAAATAACAAATATAGGTGTTTCTTAAACTACAAACCATGGCCCAATCAAGAATATCATTTAAGTCATTTAAATTCTCTTGGCCAGAAAAAGATGCATCTTCTGTCTCATTATCATCAATGTCACTCCTGAAATTCTTGTCTTCACAAGGTGAGGCTTGAAAACTGCATAAAGCATGTCGAAGATCCATCACTTATATGAAAGGGAAAACAATTTGAGGACAAAATGTTTCCCTATAAAGATAGGTCCAAAAACATCATAATTTTATTTGATTAAATTTAGAAAAATAATTGCAAATGAAATAAATAAGAAATGGCAATGAAAAAAGAGAACAAGTTATTCAGACAGAACGACCAAATGACTAGACAAAAACCAACAAAACAATGCAAAGGTATCGATAAAAAAGATAACTTGAATCCTTCTACACGTCTATCAGGGAAATTCCAAAAAGAAACATACGAACCTCAAAAAGGAGCGCTATTAAAGCAAGTCTGGGGTTCAAATATTTTCGTTTAAAAATCTGAGCATTTCACTCCATCAAAAACGTAAACACACTGTCTACTAGGAGAAAGATTTAGCAAACACACCAGATTTAAAGCAGCATATATATTTTTATAATAAAACTGCGCTCAAAAGCCACGGACCTGCTGGACGATTCAGAGCTTTCATACTGGCAATAACGCAGGAGAGGCAAAATAGCATTCGGTAAATTCCGATCTTCTAATTCTTTATTGGTGGCAAAAGCATGTCCATACTGATCACTGTCTTCAGAAATTGTAGGGCCAGGTTCTTCTTTTGCTGTTGTCCTATCAATTTCATGCTTGGTAAGCACAACACTGTCATAATCAATTTTCTCCTTGTAAGACTCCAACTCTCCATCAATATTTGGGTTCTCCAGATGACCACTACCATCTTCAGAGATTCTAGGGAAAGATTCTTCTTTGGCTTCTGTCCTATCAGTTTCATGCTCAGTAGGCACAACATTGTCATAATCTATTCTCTCCTTATAAGGATGCAGCTCCTCGTCAACCATTTGGTTCTCCGGGTGACCGTCACTATCTTCAGAAATTGTACTGCAAGGTTCTTCTTTGGCTTCTGCACTATCAGTTTCATGCTCGGTAGGCATAACACTGTCATGGTCTATTCTCTCCTTATAAGACTCTATCTCTCCATCTACCAGTAGGTTCTCCAGGTGACTATCACTATCTTCAGAAATTGTAAGGCCAGATTCTTCTTTGGCTGCTTCGGTATACGTTTCATGCTCAGTAGGAACAACAATGCCATTAACTGTTCTCTCCTTATGAGACTGCAGGTCTCCATCAACCATTAGGTTCACCTGGTGACCATCACTATCTTCAGAAACTGTAGGGCCAGGTTCTTTGGCTTCTCCGCTATCAGTTTCATACTCAGTGAGCACAACATTGTCATAATCTATTCCGTCCTTATAAGACTGAAGTTCTCCATCAACCATTAGGTTCTCCGGGTGACCATCACTATCTTCAGAAATTATAGGGCCAGATTCTTCTTTGGCCGTTGACAAGTCAGTTTCATACTCAGTAGGCACAACACTGTCATAATCGATTATCTCCTTAGATGACCGCGGCTCTCCATCAACTACTAGGTTCTCAGGGGGACCATCACCGACAATGTTTTCAGATGTCGATGTTCTTACTCTTGATTGAGAAATTAATGAATTTTCATGAAATCCGTGCTCTATTATTCCATCGCTCACCAAGACACTCTCTGAATTTCCCTCCGAGTTTTCTTCATCATATCTACCTTCAAAAAATTCTAAATTTGAATCTTCAACGCTCTTCGTCAGCTTCTCTAACCTTTCTTGAGTGAAGATGCTACAGACATATCAGCACAATAAAATGAGCAAAAATCATGAATCCATGACATAAACTAGCATGCCAGAAAGAAACAACTTTAAGTTCATGCATAAGAATACAATGTGGCAGCATATATAATCTATAACTCATTATTTCAGATAAATAGACAGTTAATAAACAGCATGACATTTACACGCACGCATAAAATATGACACCGTAGGGAAGAAGAAAGAAAACAACAGATAAAGCTCTTAGCCAGTATAAGCTGACTCCTATCTTAATAGACAAGACCAAGATCATGCCACAACAAACTACATTCCTGCGAAGCTTGTACCCTTTTAATTACTTTTTAACAGTATATTATTTGTTTCACCTAATCTTTGGACATCAATGAATCGGTTTTCCTACAGTAACCTATGTTGAGATGTATTTGTCGCACATGTGAATGTGCGTATTCTTCCAAGTAGGCAACTATTTAAGTTAACTTTCTATTGAACATTACTCGTCATGAGCACTTTTCAATCTCCACCCAGTTTTATAACGCATTCATTTGATGAAATGCAAAAATTCCTTCTATTTATCTCCAATTGAAACAGAAATATCTCCATATTAGTATGCTTAGCTAGCTGATTGACAATTCGATTTCACAAAATCATACATATTTCACAAAGTAGTACAGATTAATCCCAGTGAATCCTAAACACAACAGAAATGATTACTTGACACTTTTCTGTTTAATGCATACAAGGTGAACAAAACAAACCTACTGTTCACCGAGTCCTTTCAAAATTTAATGCAGTAAGTGTGCACAGATGTTGCAAATATATTCTACTTCCCACTTACATCAGATGCTCCTGATTACAAATGCCTACCTATTTAATACACCGAAGTGCAGTTCAAAAAATGGAAGCCTTGAAAGAATGCAGTAACATCTCTGAGTAGTTAATATACAACGTCTTAAAGAAGAGTGAGATGGTTGCTTGTCAGAAATCAGAGACAGCAATCCAGAGGGCTTTTGCACTAGTTCTTCAACCAAAACACAACACCCATAAAGTGTTGAATTGTCAGCACCCTATGAAGTCAAACAAATACAAAGTAACATTTGAGTCAGAAACCAGAACAATATAACAACCAAAAGAAACAAAAATATAAGATAGTGGCAGTTAATTAAAAATAATGATTGCTACGGATACCTGTAACCTGAATACAAATGACAGATCCATTTGTTTAAGGTGTTCCTGCAATATCAGACAGACTTTTAGTCGACAGTTAAAACTGTATCTAATGAAAAGGTAGTCAAGATTTAACAAAAAAGTTGATGATAAATACTTGTCATAGTTAAAGTAATATAAAGTTAGTGCTAACAAACAACCCTAAATAGTTTGTTATCCATTGACTAAGAAAGCTATAGATATGTTGATTCAGTCGGTATGTTAATAATTGGCCGATCACTTCAGGGAAGGAATTATATAATCATATACCAATCAATATTAATTAAGAAAGTATTTTGAATAAATTAATAATAATGGAAGTATAGCACTGCAAAATTTACCTGCCCGAAAAAAATTTCATTCAACTCACTCATGGAAGGGGTTCTCTCAATAGCTTGAACCTAAAAATATATTCAAGAAAAAATGAGAAGCTCCACAAAAGTTATTCACATACAAAAATAAAGAAATGTAAGACAAGACTCACAAGTAAATGACTGACTCTGCATCCTATTTACCATATATATTCATATACATTATACTTGCATTTACCTACATAAACTACTGTTAATCCCAAGAAACTAAATATGCTTATATAAGTAATGTGGTGACTATTGGTCCCCCTGATTTTTCAGTTAGTATGTTTTATTTTATTGACAATGGATACACACTCTAGGTAAATGCGCATAATTCAATATATTACACAAAACAAACACAAGTAACGTTCTCTTACTCGCCCTATTACTACATCTACTGAAATAAGCTATACTCAAGTGAGTAGAAGATCAAATTTCTAACATTGTTATCACACCCCTAGTCTTTACAGTGGACCTAGTGTCCATTTAGCTACCAAGCTAGTTGGCATCTTTACTTTTCAATCTCAAAATAAAATCACAATTCTTGAGGTCATTTATATTTTCATCGTCATCTACCTGAATAATGATGATGATAGTCATGATATAAAAATAATGTAGGACAATTAAAGTTCATTAAACATACACCTAACCTCCAAGCCTCCAGGGAAACAGAAAGAAAGAAGATCCTTGCATTTAAGAGGCAATCGTTTTTCTGGAGGATAAACAAACAAGACCTGGAAAAAATTTAACAAGCAGTGTTCATCGTTCAGATATACTTCGAGATAAAATTAATAATAAAGACAGTTATCAACAAAAGCTCGGGTGGTCATTGCAGTAAATTTGTAATAATTACCTGTATCATTGGCAATAAGAAAAATAATAAAAATGTTCAGTCTCTGCTACCCAAAATCAGTACCTGAGGTTCAATATTGGGTTCTACACGAGATTGATTCTCACAACCAAGTGCACTTCTCAATTTACCAGATCCATCAGATTTCCTATCAACAAATTGCCTATGCAGTTCCTGAACATCACAATTAGGGTGAAGTCCAACAACCACCATGCTTTCGAACATCCGCGAGGGCTCCTTCCACGACCTATGACCCTGTGAAACCAATGAGAGGGAGTGTATGAAAACAGAGTAGGGACAACATATGTTTTGGACGCTGAGACACAAAGAAAATGTATGTATCCTATAAACTGATAATGGCGTTCAAAGTAAAGAAAGTAAGAAACAATAACACAAATATAATACCTAACAGTGAAAGGGACTGAGATGAAAATTCAAGTAATAGATGCTACGGATGAACTACTAAAGGTTATGGTTATCAACTTGAAATTCGTACTGTGAATCGGAAGAACAATTTTCTGAACTGTAAATCGAATTTAATATGAATCAGGTAGATTACCGATAAAAATATCTTACTTTTTTTGTATAAACAAGTGACATAGCTAAATAATGCTTATATATCATATTAATATACAAACCTCAAATTCCAGTCACGAATAAAAGTGGCTAAATACGAATTTGACAAAAAAAAAAAAAAAAAAAAGTGGTGACTACACTAAATTTAGATTGAAATGAATCGGGTTTGAATATGAGATTCAATTTTAGGGGGAAAAAAGCAATTGGTAAAGATCCTACAAGTAACAAGAAGCAAAGCAGCTTATTAAGCATGATACCATGTATTTCAAGTGAAAATTTGCAGCCCATTGACGCTTGAGAGTAGTGAGGATTTCAGGATTGTAATTAGTATTTTCATTTTGAACACTTGAAAAACCCTTGAACAATTTTGTAACTTGATACTGCAATCTTTGAAGTTGGCTACTACTACCATTGTTGTTATCATCTTTTGATGAATGTATAGCAGCATCAACAGCTCTAGCTATATCTTCTTCTTCTTCTTTTGTCATTTGATCCTTCCTAAAAATGTATATTTGTTGAATCATGCATGCATCAGTAATTCAATCATCAATTCAATATATGAAGAAAAAAGGAAAGTAACCTGACCTTGAATTTGAAACAGCAAAGAATTGATGAAGTAGTATTTAGCTTATGGATGAAATTAAGAATTATTTTGTGAAGGATGGAATTGGAAGAGAAAATAATAATAATAATAATAATAATAGAATAAGAAGATGGGGTTATGAAGAAAGAAAGAATTGAAATGCATAGAGACACAGACAGATAGGAAGAGTCAGTTTCTTATTTTGTACGCCTTCCTTCTTTCATCTTTTGCTTTGGCCGCTGTCTCATTTTTTGACTACTCTACAGACACTTCCATAGATTCTCTTCAAAATGCCATGTCGACGCATTTAATTTAACTACTTTATTAAATGCCGACTAATAATTAATAAAAGATATTTTTGTAAAATCGACTACTCCAACAAATGTATGCCCCATGATGCATATGTGTGTTTTATTTTTTTTTTAACATAAAACAACGATTTTTAAATTTTTTACGGTTAAGTTTATCATTTTTTTACCACTTTTTGATGCAATATTTTTTATATTTGTTCTTTTAACCAATACTATGAATCACATTATTCCCTATACGAGTGCAATGAGCTCTGAGTTTGTTTTCTCTGCTCAAAGTGACCATAACCTTCAAGCCACCGGATCCACAAAAGCCTCCATCCCCAAAGATTTCCTTTCGTGATAAGCTCTTAGAACCCTCCCAAGAGACCCTGATCCGTGAAAAAGAAGACATGATCGAAAAAAAGCTAGTAGTATCGAACACGAGAATGGAAATCGACTTCTACCCAAGGTATACCTAGAACCCTCAGTCTTCCAGGAACTATGTACACCATGGAAGGATGCCAGTTGCTAGGGAAAAATCTCGTCTATCACACCATGAGAGAAAGACTGCAAAAAACATGGAGACCACAAGGAGGTTTTGAAATCATGGACAACGACAACGATTTCTATATGGTGAAATTCGATCAAGCTGCAGACAAAGAAAAAGTCGTCACTGGGGGCCTTTGGTTAATCTTTGATCACTGTCTCGCAGTCACCCACTGGTCGCCATAATTCGCATCCCCGAACGCTTAAGTGGACAAAACAATCGTTTGGGTTAGATTTCCGGGACTGAATTTAGTGTACTACGACGAGAGCTTCCTGTTAGCTATGGCTTCTACACTTGGCCGCCCCATCAAAGTAGACACAGACACCCTGAAAATTGAACGAGGTAAATTCGCTAGAGTTTGTGTTGAAATTGATCTCACTATGCCGGTAGCAGGAAAAATTTGGGTCAACGGTCATTGGTACAAAGTCCAGTACGAGGGCTTTCACCTAATTTGCACCAGCTGCGGATGCTATGGTCATTTGGGGAGGAACTGCCCAACCACACCGGTCCAAACCACCACAACAGAGCCTCCACCTCATCAAGCCGCCGTCAACCGCCACGGAGACAACCTGAAGACGCAACAACCAAGTCCCACCACCACCGCAGTGCATTTAATTCCGGAATCTCAAAAAGGTAATGCAGTTACTATTTTGCCTAAAGAATCATCAGCTCATAATGAAAATATAATTAGCATTGATGGAGAAAATAATGAGGTGCATAGTGATTGGTTACTTCTCTCTAGAAAAAAGAAACCTCCAAAAAGCCCCACCTCAAATTTCTCCAAAACTGTTACCCCTAAAGTCAATAGATTCAACGCCATTAACAGTCTGACTTAAAAAAATAAAGCTGGCCCATCCAACATTAACACCCAATCTCGCCCTTATCCCTATGAACAACCACGGGCCCCACAAATCCCAAAAGAAACAAAACGGCGTCGTCATGATGATGTCAATAATAATGAACCTGTTTTTTATTATCCTCTTGTCCACACTTCAATGTTGTCGTCCCCCAATCACAAGAACTCTGTCAAGTCCGCCTACGTGGCAAAAAACATTCTGAAATTGCCCAATAGCCAAAAAGCTACCAACGACCAAAAGAAACATGTCCCCCCGAAAGTAATATTCCAACACCTGATCCAAATTACAATTCCAGTGTCATGAATTTTAGCCCCCCCAATCAAACTGGACAGGAAGCCAACAATTCCAACAAAGCTCAAACTTGTGATACCAATGAAGATGTCCATGATGACAATGTTATTCCAGAAAATCTGGACGCCTATGATGCTAATGAGTAGGACATGGTTACATAACAGTCACCTCCTATTGTTCTCATATGACTACTTTGTTATGGAAGCTCTCTTAGATATCACCATCCTCTCTTGGAATATTAGAGGGACTCATAATAACAATGCTAGAAGACATCTTAAAGAACTAATGAGAAAACACAATCCAACTTTCATGGCTATTTATGAGAGGGTTGAAGATACTATCATATGGAACCAGAACATAAATGGGGTCTACACAGCTAAGAGTGGATACTCCTGGCTCCTATGCAACTCGGAATCCGATACTAATCCTTCATCTACTTTCACACGGTCTTGGATATGGAAGCTAAAAATTCATGAGAAGCTGTTAGTTTGGCTCACTTGTCACAACGCGGTCCCTACTTTATCCCTTCTTCACCATTATCACATGGCTCCCTCTACCACCTTTTCAAGATGTGGAGACGACGACAAAACCGTTCTGCATTGCCTACGTGACTGTCGTTTCTCCTCTCACATTTGAGTTCAGCTTGGATTCGCGGCCCATGATTTTTTCAATGAAGGTATTCCGCATATCTGGATTAAAAACAACGTTGTTGGTGCACGTTCTTCCCTCTTCCTCGCCGGTCTCTGGTGGACGTGGAGACACCGTAATTTAATGTGTCTTAGTCATGAAACTTGGTCTCTTCCTCTGATTAATTTTCACATTCATGATACGGTTGATGTTATTGAGGCCACCTGCCATTCCGCACCTGTCCAGCATACTGACCGTATGGTTCGATGGAATAATAATAATTGTAGTTGTATTGTGCTGAATGTAGATGGCAGCTGCTTGGGTTCACCAATTCGAGCTGGTTATGGCGGTATAATCCGTAATTCCACAGGTTTCTTCCTCTCAGGCTTCTCCGGTTTTATTGCAACAACAATGGACATTTTCTTCCTCTCAGACTGTGTTTCTCCGGTTTTATAACACTTTAATATTTTCCGGTTTTTTTACTTCAAAATACCATGTCGACACACTTAAATCAATTTGTCCATCAAATCTCATTAATACTTAAAATAATAGTTGATGAATGATAATTGTTGTTACGTAGAGTACAATTATTTTCTTAAAATCATTGCACAACTTAAATAAAATATTGGCTTCGTGAACTTAACTCCGTTGGTATAGCCACTAAAATACTCCCCCAGTCTCAAATGTAAGAAACTTTTCACTTTTTAAGTTCATTCAATAAATAATGTATGTGGTTTATAATATAGACTACATACATCATTTATTGAATGAATCTAAAAAGTGAAAAGTTGTTTACATTTGAAACCGGAGGGAGTATGTGACA
>Ga0315915_1000620_pt1 | contig 38217 bp, 24 predicted proteins | sample MpolbnodulesMG_FD_207738 | JGI IMG/M metagenome (GOLD analysis project Ga0315915, IMG submission 207738) | Medicago polymorpha root nodule microbial communities from Los Angeles, California, United States - branched nodules | ecosystem: Host-associated > Plants > Roots > Nodule | place: USA...
TATAACATTAAATTTGAGATTGAGAGGAAAACTTACTTTGAAGAACAGGAGCAGCAGAAGAATCTGAAAGAGAAGATTGAGAAAGAGAAGCAAAAATTTGAGATGGAAGGCAATGAAGGACGACGGAGGCGATTGAAGCTTGAAGCCTTGGATGAAGGTGATTGAAGCTTAGATGTGGAGTTGGGAACACAGCTAGGGTTTGGAATTGGAACCCATGAGAACGTGTTTCTCTTTCTCTAGTAACCAAAAGCCTTTTATATTTTATACACTTTTTATTTTATTTTATGAAACCATGTGAAAAGTCCCAAAAACCAAGGGTAAATATTAAGGTTTTTTTAAAAATGTAAGGACATTACAGTATTTTCACGGGGATCGGGGAATCCGCGGGGCGGGGTATACTTCCCCGATCCTCGCCCCGAAGTGGCTGCGGGGGAATATTTCTCCCCATCCCCGCCCCACGGGGGAGAAAAATCCCCGAAAATGGTTCCTTGCGGGGCCCCCGCTCTGAAAATCCCCGTTGACACCCCAGTTGAAAACCAACCGAAGCAGTCACATCTTTAAAACTTAAACCAACCGAAAATTCTCTGGTCTCCGAAACAAATGATAGAACAATAAAAGAATGATAAGAATCAGCAACTTTCATACGGACAGCCCAAGTACCGACTACCTCTTCATATATATAACCAACCCTGCATTGCTTTTCTACACTAATACCACTTTGAATAATCCTTAATGACCCCTCAGGTGCCACACCACAGCAAGCAAACATTTGGCCATGCTCCTCTTCATGCGCCACATCCAATATTGGTGCCATGTTCAGAATAGAGTTTGTACAGCATAGCCTTCCATCTTTCAATTTCAGGACCACAGCATCCCCCATTTCTACAATTGCTACTAGATATCCGCCTTTAACCCACAACAATTCTTTACAAGGTAGACCTTTATAGAGACAGTTAGATTGTTCAACTTTAGGGGCATCCGAATCAAAACAAACTTCAATCATAAAAAATTCTCCAGTATCTACACAAAATATCAACCTAGGAACTTCATTATTGCCAGGTTCCCAACTCCAATATATACTTGCGACCCAAATTAGTATCACCATTGTCATTGCCTTTGCACACAGGATCATAATTAGCCACCTGTCACAACAAACATGCAGCAACATGATAGATAAGCCTTTAGTTCAGTTCATTGTGTGTTAGTTAGTTAGTTGAAAAGTAACCAAGGTTTGTGAGAGAAAGGTATTCTCAAAATCACCTTATCATTGAATTCATAGTTTGACTCATTGATCAGAGTATTCAGAATAATAACAGGGTTTCAGACACTACACTACACTACCTTTTTATTCAATGTTGCGTCTATCCTGATACACGAGTCTTCCACGTAAGTCTTATCTTCCACCGCAACGGGAAAAGAATTCAAGCTAGTCCTATACACACAACATGGATTGCAAGGATCTCTAAAGTTCATTAAGAGAACATCACCAGCCCTAAACAGAAATGCAAGTCCCTTTGAGTTGGGAACTTCAACAACGTTATGTGCTAGAGGCCCATCTTCAACATACTGAGAAACAACAGTGGTTGTCTGTGATTTAACATTCCATTCCAATAATAGCAATTCATTTAGAACTTCTCCCCTCCTGTAGGACATAGGAAAGAAGTATGATTTTCGGTAGCATGCATCACGACAAAGACGTTAGAAACAGAAGCTAGTTTACAAGATAGAATTACCTTCAAGACTTAGAATAAACTCTTGACAATGGTCAAATAAGTGATTCATCATACCTATGTAGAATAATTGCTAATAGAGGATTCTTCTCCTTGCTTAATTGTCTGGAATCTAGTGAAATAAAACACATACTCCAAATAGTACCACAGATGCCGGTACTCTTCATGTTTATGGAAGCACGTTCTGTCTCTCCACTATCAAAAGGATGTATTATTTTATGGAATTGAGCAGAAAAGATAACATAAGTATATTTCTTCAAAAAAAGAATAAATTAATGAAAAGTAAGAAAATACAAAATAGTATATAGTCAATACTGTTACTGCTACAGGTATAGCAAATCATGAGAAAGTAAAAGAAAGGTCAATACTTTTTATAGCAAAAATCATTAGCTAAACCATAAACAACCACAAAAATAGTGTCCTATATGCATGCTTAGTTGCCTAACCATTGTCCAATACTAGAACCAATCATATCTTACTCATATATACATTTTTAAAACACACTAACATGCCGCCTTTTTAAAGTCCAAAACAGTGTAGTAGTTTCGACCTTATCAATGATATCATTGCCAGTCATTGACACAGAAAATAGAGCCAGTTGATCCTCATATTCACTGGCTGCAATAAAACAACCACTGCAATAAAACACAGAAATGAGGGATAACAAGAAAGATAATATGAATGTTTTTCAATAAACTCTTTTGACTAGGAAAGAAGCATCACTTGGAATCAATGACTAGCATACAAAAGTCTCTTGTTTTTCCAAGATTAGATAGCTGAACATCTGTTAATGGAAAAAACCTACAACATTGCTTAAAGGAAAATAAGAAAGCTTAGTAGAGATATATCTTAACAGACCAAACTGGAAATACACCATGAATGTTACCTGTTCATTTCATTGCAAAATGCGAGCACCGACAGTTTCCCAGAATCAGATATAGCAACCAAAAGGTCTTTGACACACATCTACAAAACAAATGAAAGGGGCTAAATAAAATCCAAATTTCAATCTATCTATTTACCCTAAGACAAAAAATTTCCAAATAACACATGACAAAATATAACACCTCATTGCTCCCTCATATCTACACTAGTTGAAAAACAAAAACATTCACAACTCCCAACAACAAACAACTAACTTCATTGGAAACACATTTGTTGACAAAGACAATGAAGAAATTACTCTTTCCGTTTCTAAATGAGTGTTGTGTTTTCAAGCGACAATTGAATTAGTTTTTCCAATTTTACCTCAAATGAATACTTGCACCGAATAATTCTTGGGTGGACACAAGAATTTGGACACTCCATTTAGTCAAACACACAAAAGGGTAGACATGCTATAATCATTTGAAAATTAATTTTTTTTTTCTACTTTCTTTTTTATGTGTGTGTGAGACCAAATGGAGTGTCCACCCAAGAATTGCTCTACTTGTACACTGCTCTCGACTGATTATATTCCACCATATATTTGTGGTAATAATTAAGCTCAATATATGCGGAAAATTGTTATACTCATTCATTTATTAATTTTCAATATGTGCATTACACTCTCAATAACACCGACACTTCTCATGGAAGACTAGTATGATATCCAACAAGACACACATGTGATTACGTTCAATTAATTCATTTTTTTTCTTCAAATTTTTACTCGTTTGTCTGTGTCGTGTTGGTGTCTCTGTTTCATACTAAACATGGAGAGTGGCACACCTGTGGATCGTTGGGACAAGAATTTTGATTACATGACAAAACAGCAAGATCTTTGATGATGCCAAAAACAGGCTGATCACAGACAGATTGTAAATGACCATCATCATGAATGACAAGCAATTCTATAGACGTCTCCTGCAAAAGCAATGATAGAAATTCATTCGGTTGAAAAAAATGAATGTGCTGAAAGAGCCAAAGGAGAAAGATGAACCTTGCCGAAAACAATGTCCATGGAAGAGGGAGAACGGAAGTGACCATAGAGAACTTGAAGAATGGCGGTTCCTCGGAGGATGCATTTGGAGAGATAATAGCAGGAAGGTGAAGGTGAAGGTGAAGATTGAGTTTGTTAGTTTGGGTTTTGCGAAGTGAGTGAAGCTTGGACATGACATGTGCTTCACATGCAGATCATCTTTGACTATAAAGTTTTTCAATAATAAATAAATTTAATTAGTATATTTCTTTTTGAATGTCCATAATAACATAGTATATTAATTAAAATCAAATAAAAATAATGAAAAATAAAATATTATGTGTAAAATTAAAAGGGAAGTGTCCATAATAAAAAAAAAAAAATCCCATATCAGTGCAAAAAAAACCATAAATAGATTCAAAGTGGTAAGATATTTGACCTCTTAGATAAGTATCTATGAGTTAGAGGTAAAATTAAGATAGGAGAGATTTACTATTGTTACAACGATAGAAACCATTGTTCCAAGCTTCATGTGAAGCACACGTCATGTCCAAGCTTTACTCACTTCGCAAACACAATGACGATTCATTCTAGATAAGAGTCTATGATCTGCATATGAGGCACACGTCATGTCCAAGCTTCTAGATGAGTGTCTATGACGTGTGCGTCACATGCAGATCATAGACACTTATCTAAGAGTGTCCAAGCATACTTTTACTTGTAATAATTCACCTATCAATTTTGGTTAAGGGTGACAAAAATTGATTTTCTAAAATTAATTTCAACTAAAAGTATGTTAAATGTAAAATGATTTATGTTTGTATATATTTAAGTAAAAGTGGGTTGAATAATAAATATTAGTGTAAAGACCAGTTTTACAGTAAAAAGCCTCTAATTTCTAACTTAAAGTTAGAATCAATTCATGAGATCAATTATACTCAAATTTATTAATGAAAAAATAAAAACAAAAGTCATGAGATTTAAACTTAACCCAATTAAATAAAAAAAACTTGAAAAATAAAAAGAAAACTAACAAAGTTCATCACAATGTCATTCTTATATTCTTCAATTAAGTCATCTTTTGTTAGTGCACCATTTTAAGAACCAACATGCAATCTTAGTTTTAAAAAAACTAAATATTTATTAAATCTAAGATAGTTTAAATGTATTTTCATTTCATATTTATAAGATAATTCGTCCGTTAAAATAGCTTATTTGTTAACAACAATAAACTAGTTTATTCAACTATAAATTATCTACTAGTATAAGTTAGCTTATCACTGCTTCAAAAAAAAAAATTAGCTTATCAGTTGTGCTCATTTATTTAAGTGCTTATTTTATAAGCTGTAAATAAGTTGTTAATCTGAAAAGTCATGGTTGAAATGAGTGTCGACATAATGGGGGCACAATAGAAGCGTATATATACAACAACACAGAGCAAACCAAGGATTTAACGCCACAAAATCTGAAATTGGGTATGAAATGCATTCTACCACATGCAGCACCGTCAATTCACCTTTCCACCACCACCTCAATCATCGCCGGAGCAACATTCGGAACCCTAATTTCAGATTACGCGCCAAATCCTCAATCCTCATTCCCAAACAAGACACCAAAACAAAGGAACCCTTCTCAGATTCCATCTCTCGCCGCCTCATCCTTCTTCGCCATGCCGAAAGTTCTTGGGAACACCCTTCTCTCAGAGGTAAAAAAACCCTTCATTTTTGGGTATTAAAGTTTCAAACTTTATTCAATTAGGAACGTTCCCGTTTAAGGAATTTAGTGGATATTGAAACTGGTTATGTTATGGCTTCTAATTCTAGATAAAAAAAGTAGCGGGCTTTTTGTTTTGTGCTATTTTGAATGTAGGCTCTGTTTGGATTGACTTATTTAAGCTTATTTACTTACATAAGTACTTGCGTGACTGTTTAGGAGAGCTTATGAAAATAACTTGACATGTCTATAAGCTGTTTACAACTTATTTCCATAAGTTCTCTGTGTTAGCTTATGAAAATGACTTATAGCTTGTATAAAACCAGTTTAACTTTATTTTTTCTTTTGTTATAGAAATAGTTTATGTATAAGCATTTATATGATAAGCGCTTAATTAAGTTGTTTATTCAAATGGGTCCTTAAAGTCCCAACCTTTAACACTCATGTTATTGATGCTTATGTTTCTGTCACATGTTTTGAAATGAAAATGTTTTGTTTATTTGGTGTAAATGGAGGAAATGAATTACAGTCTCAAATTTTATTCAATTTGGAATGTTCTGGTTTAAGGAATTGTAGTGGAAATCAAAACACGTTAATGTTATGGCTTCTAGTTCTACGTAAAACAAGTAGTGGGTTTCTTGCTTTGTGCTATTTCAAGTGTGGAACCGGTTTGGATTGACTTTTTTAAGATTACCTATTGAAGCACTTGTATGACTAATTCTGAGAGCTAATAGAAACAAATTATGACATTTCCATAAGCTATCTTTAGCTTATTTTCTTAAGTTATCTATGATAGCTTATGAGAAAACAACTTATAGCTTATACAAAACCAATTTGACATTATTTTATCTTCTGTTATAGAAATAGTGTATGTATAAGAACTTATTAAGTTGTTTATCCAAACAGGGTCATAAAGTATTAAGTTTTAACACCCATGTTAATAATGTTTGTGCTTCTGTCACATGTTTTGACATGAAAATGTATTGTTTGTTTGGTGTAAATGGAGGAATTGTTTTTTTGCGTTGTGCAGATCATGACCGGCCTCTGAGTAAGTCAGGGAAGGAAGATGCTGTGAAAGTTTCCCTCAAACTCCAACAGTTGGGTTGGATTCCTGAACTTATACTATCTAGGTAGGGAGTTTTGTGGTGTGAGATTGAATTGAGTTTGCTGTCTGTCTTTGAGGTTATATGTTGATTTCTGTTACTTGCGACAGCGATGCGGCGCGGACTAAGGAGACACTCAAGATAATGCAGGAGCAAGTGCAGGAACTACTGGACGCCGAGGTTCATTTTGTTTCTAGTTTCTATTCGATTGCGGCCATGGATGGGCAAACCGCAGATCACCTTCAAAAGGTTATTTGTAAATATTCAAGGGATGAGGTATTAACTGTCATGTGAGTAGCTAAAGATCTTGTCTAGCCTTTTATGATCTTGTCTAAATTCTTTATTATCTCTGTATGAAGGTGAATTTGAATGTGTCTGTATGTTCTTCCTTGTTTGAACCCAAGCAACCTATGGAAAAACAAAACAATGTGGTTATAATCAATACTTTTTACTTAAAATGCTTTTGCAAAGTGGATTTGCTACAGAGAAATCAGATGTTAAAGGTTAAATATGGAAATTTAGTGGAGTTACATTTGACATTTTTTTTTTCTTTTTACTTTTTACACCATCTGTTTTGAACTTTTAGAGGTAGTGTTTTCAACTTTTCAACGCTATGGACTGAAACACAACTCAAAATTTGGCTGAATCTAGCATGAAGGACATCCAATGTTTGTAGGTGGTCGCTATCTCTATGATGTAATGTGAATTATGAAGCCTATACTTAATGAACCAATGTACAGCTCGATTTCAATAGTTCTTTACGAGCCCTTTATTCTTTTTCCAACAATATCTTTTTATTTGCTTTTAAAAAACAGTATTTGTATTTGATACATAAAAATTACATTAATAAGATTTGATGGATATTTGATATTGGGTGGTCTACAGGTGCATGGGACATAACAGGGGGTGGGAAGAGGCAGCTTCAATGTTTTGTGGGGCATCTGTAGAATTAAAGACATGCAATGCTGCACTGCTTGAAACTGCTGGGAAATCTTGGAATGAGGTTTTATTTTATTACATTGCACAACTGTGTACATTAATATCTTATTTTAAATGTCATTTATTGTGTCTTTGGTGCTATATAATAATGATGACCTCAGTTTATACTTTTACGAAGTTTAGTTTCTCTACAAAAGATCACACAGAAACTGTATGGACTTCTTCTGCAAACTATTTTATGCAAAAACAAATTAACATCTAATTATAGGAGTTTCATTTGATATTTTCCAACAAGATTATAAATTTATTTTTGGAATGTTTTTTGTGGAACACGTGTTTGAAGGGTTTGTCTTTGTGCATGTTAGTAAAAATGTTATTATCTCCCTACAAAACTGTGTTAGGTGTGAGTGTATTCTTGTTCCTTTTTTTGGCTAGAGTCAACCAATATTAACCATTGGGATGTCTTACTAGCATGATGATAGGAATGAGTTAGTATCAGAACCCACAAACCTTGAACATTCTAACTTACCTCAAATTTCACACATCACAATTCGAAAATTCATAAAAGATGATAAAATGATAATAGGAACTATGTTTGTACTTCTCTTAATTATATTTGTTTACTATAAAGATAAGAATGCTATAAAATAAGAAGTCCATTAATGACCTTTACATAACTGTTTCAACTTTTAGGATAGTTAGTCCTTCACGGTTTCTAATATTTTTACATGGATGAAATGTTAAACGACTCTTATTGATTAATGAATTGGAAAATTGGTAATAAAATTCTATTTCCATCATGAATGCTATAATGGCTTAGGAATCACCTTATGATCTCTAGCTTCATGTACTCTATTGGTTAGTCGCAAATAGCATTCGTTATATTTTTAGAAACTTTCTTGTAAAACTTAGTTCCAGTAACTTCAATTACGACAGGGAATGTCTCTTGCTCGTGGGCATCATTTGCTCAAAACGACTCTATCACCCTTTTCTGATTAGACCCCAAGCCTTGATATTTTACCTTTTAAGCCTAAAATAAAACCTTATTAGTTTAACTGGAAGGAACTTTAAACCAGTAGCTATTATGCTTGGCACCTACCCCAAGAAAGGATATCAATGAGATTTACTGATAAATGTATTTTTATAATTGTGGTTCACCTATCAGGATAATAAGATTTGAAACATAGTAGTTGCACACCACTACGGTCACCTTTTGATTGAGTAATATTTTCAGGGGAAAAAGAATCTCTTGTAGCATTACAAGGCTTTCATTTAATATTATGTTAGCTTCCAAAAGGAAAAGTATTCGATTTTCAACCGAGAATAAGTGGTGTATTTGACATAACATTTTACAGGCATTTGTAGCAGCAGGGTTTGGTGGGTGGAAGCTTCAGGGCATATTAAAACCAAGTAGCTAGCTCGTCAAGATTTTCCATACTGATAATCTTGGTACTAGACGCTCAAAAGATAAAGTTGGAAGCATCATTGCTTATTTTAGGAATGCAAACCGCATCAGTTTGGTCAGGGCGTGATTGCTCAGAGCTCATGACTAGAGAAAGCATACTAGATGGAAGATGGAAAACGATGTAAAAATGCTCGGTCAGACTCTGTTTAATATGGTAGCAATGAATTGTTTCTATTGACATTCAATACGAAGCATTGCTGAGGATAATTTGTTGGATATCAATGTTTCATTTACTGCTTACTATAGAATGTAAAGCATATAGGTTCGTTGAATTGAACTCATGCTACTCAGTTGTTGCTGTTTAACAGACACAACTTCATGTTTGAAAGAAAAAATGTTATGAATCATGTAGATTTTATTTGTAACTTTACTCTCCATTTCAACTTTCTTTTCTTCCACCTTGATTATGAAGACTATAATGCCCCGAATGGGTTGGCCCAACATGAACTGGGACATAATTAATTTGGACTTTGTTAAAATAAATTCCTCGTCAGATTTTTAATTCAAAAAACAGAGATTTTATCCATAAAATCACGAATCAAGTGCTGAAATAAATTCCTCGTTAGATTGACTTATTTAAACTTATTGACTTACATAAGCATTTGTGACTATATGAGAGAGTTTATGAATCCAAGTTATAACATGTCGATGTCGATAAGTTATTTTCATCTTGTTTTCGTATGCTCTCTGTGATGGTTAATGGAAACAACTTGTAGCTTATGTCAAATCAGTTTGACTTTATGCTATTTAAAGTGAAATAGCACCAAGCGAATGTTTCACGAGACACATGGCATGTATTCCACTTACCCACTCTTTAATGATTTTCATTCTTTTTCTTTCAACCTTCCTTGTTTTCCGCTCAAGACTGATTTTCATTGACCAGTTTTTCATTTGTGATCAATTCACGATTATTCTGGTCGTTGTGTATAGCATAGCTCTATGTATAAATAAACACTTGCAAGCGTTAATTAAACTATTTATCCAAATAGAGCCTTATAGTCTCAAGCTTTAACACCCATGTTAAAAATGTGTGTGCTTTTATCATAGCATGTTTTCATTGGTCGCTGAGTAAGTATGGGAAGGAAGATGCTTTGAAAGTTTACCTAAAGCTCCAACATTTGTGATGGATTCCTGAACTTATACTGTAAAGGTTGGAAAATTTTCGCAGTGGACTTATACGGTCAAGTTATAAAATAGAAGGAAGCTTTTAAACTCTCATGTTGGTTTTAATCATGTTTCTCCAAAGGGGTGATTTTGTATTAGTTTACAAATTAATTTGCATTTGATGTTTAAGAATTGACCACTCAGAATCTTAACAAAATATCTATCCCCAATGAGTGGATTAGCATTTTCAATCTTAACTGTTTTGCATTTATGATGATTACGATCTTCTTTTTATGCTAATCTGGGTTAGTATGCAATAACACCAATTTTTTAGTTTGCTTAGGCCATTAAAATATGCAGGTTGAGTATCACAATTCATATTGAGCCCTATATAAATTTTGGTAGGTTCAAAGATGCTCGGACAAAATATGACAGTCAATCATTAATTGCATAATTGAAAAGTTCATATAATTATGATTATAACTGTGATGTTGTGCTATGCATTTAAATGATACTTTTGATCTACTAAGTTGTGATATTGTAAAAGAATGTAATGTAATATTCTTGTTCGATGCTGGCCTGTATTGTTTTTCTCTTTTTTGGTTGGAGTGATCTTTTACTAATTTCAAAAAGATACGGATGAGTACTGATCAGATTGTCATGTTTTAATCAATGTGGACCGACATCTTGGTAAGTTATTTATCATTGCAAATTTTATATAGACACACTAAATATGATCAAAGTCCTCTTTAATTACATGACAAGAGGAAGGACCAGAGTATATTGTGTTAAAAACATTATATATAATAACGGCAAATGAAAGCAACCTTAAAAAACATTGGTGGAATACTAGTGTTTCTGTTCTGCAAAACATTTTTTTATATTTTTCCACAACATTGTTGTAAAATATGACGGACAATATCAACAAAAACAACAAGACTTGACAACATTTAAAACAAACCAAATAGCAATCTTTTCCGCTTGATGGTTGAATAAAATTGGATGCTGCACTTATGCCATTCTTAATGAAGTCTTAGGACCCATTTGTAACTAATCAGAAAATGAGAAAGCTTCTTCTCGCCATTTCTCCAGATTCCAATAATTAATCTTGATGTCCACTTCATCATTAACAACCTCGTCTTGAATCATGAACCTGGGACACAATGAATGTGTTCAAGGATAACAAGGCAATAATTAGAAAAACTAATAATCCTATTCATCCTGATGAGATAAAGCATTGAGATTGACTAAGTCACTATTTTGTTTAGTTTGATTGTGCATCTAAGTTACGGATAAATTTGCAGAAAAAAGGCAAACATTTCCATTAGTAGATGTAAACAGAATTAACCAGTGTTTAATTTCTACTTCACTACTAGTCTCAACAATCAGGCAGAGGAATCTATAAAGGTCCTCCATCCACAAATAGTCTCAGCAATGAGAAGGAGCTTCACAGTCATTTCATTTCTAGACCACTAACACATGTAATGTAAGAAGATTCGAGGAGATGGAGGTGAACTTTTGTTTCTTTAATTCTCAGGAATTTTCTCCTTATTATACACATTAGACTACTCAGTCATAGTCAACAATCATACCAAAATACACTAGGTCTAACTTTGTTTCTTTAATTCTTAGGAATTTTCTCCTTATTATAGAGATTCGAGGAGACGGAGGTGAACTTTTATTAAAAGTCCTCCGTAATCATGAATCTCTACAATGAAGAGAAGATTCAACATACATACAAGAAAACAAAGAAAGAAAACATTATCCAAGGTACATTCCTCAATGAGATGGACTGCAGTTTTATAGTTGAGTCCTTCTCTATACTGTTTTAAAACACCCGATGTGGGACTATATCTTATACGCTGTCAAGATCCATGCGGGGCTATTCTTGATCCATGAGATGTTATTCATTACTAATAGTTTAGCTGTTGGGTTAGTTGCACTTTTATTTTATAGTAATTGTTAATCAAATAAATAATATTTCCTTTAAAGGAAAAGTGAACACAATTATTAGAGGTAGTCATTCCCCTTTCACTTTGTGCTTGCTTGATTGACTTAAACTATGTAACAAATTTCAATTTTCTTATGAAAATTATGAGTGTCGCACAGAGATTGATTTAGGAGGCTTTAATAACTCACAACATCAAACGAGGGGTGTACTTGAGTGATAGATTAATGGTGAAGTTTGGATCAAAGTATCAAAACTGCATCATCTTATTCATGTATCAGATGATTAGACCCAATTATACACATACACCTTGTTAATTATTGATGGATATAAACCATACTTTCATATTTGTTTATTTTAATAATTTTTAGTTTAAATTTCCTATGAATTAGTAATTGATTTCTGCCTTTTTTTTTTTTTTATCAATGTTGCTTAAGCATTTAGTTCTTGATCCTTTATGTTATCAGTAGTTGATTTGCTTATTGTTAAGAGTGATAGATTAATTTGAGGTACATGCTTTCATTTATAGATTCTATTTTTATTGTATTAATGTTATTTCAAATCTTTAATCAAATTATATCGGTTTAAATACATTTCTGGTCTCTTCACTTACTTTTGAGGTGCAACTTGATACAAAAGAATTATATGTTTAGATACATTTTTTTATCCCTTAACTTATTTTGAGGTACAAGTCGGTACCTAATCACATCCCTCATTCCCACCAAATATTGAAAACCTTCTAGAGATTCTAGAACCTGCAACACAACAAAGTGTTAAAGGATAATATGGCAACAATTAGACAAATTAAGTTCTATTCATCCTGATAGGACTCAAGCCTCACGTTGAAATTGAGATTGACTCAAGCCTCATCATGTTGAGTAAAGTCAACACTAGTTCTCGAGTACATGATGTTTTAAGTTTAACCAAGGCCTTATTAAAGAGTGTATTTAAATAGTTGAGCCAAATTTACAAATATCGACACTACACTGTCTCTATGTTTTTCCAATGCAATTGTTGTAAAAGATGACAAACAATATCATCAAAAATGACAAGTTTTCGTAGCATTTAAAACACATGACAAATAGCAACAAAATGGTAAACCTTTCGCATGGGGTAGAACAGTTTCTACACTAGGATCAAAATAGGAACACTAGAATATAAGGTTGTCAACCTCGCAAGTGTACATAAACTCGAAAATTAAATTTGACTTAGAAAATATATATTTAAGTGACACATAAATGACATATATATTTATAATAGAACACTAATTAACTTGAAAATTAAAATTTTAAATTCCTTAAGAAACTTTTTAACAAATAAAAACCCATATTTAGCGCAAGCAAAGTAGAAAAGTAAGTACATAAGGTCATAGTTCCTTCCTAATTGACTACCATATATACCAGAAAAACAACATATATGTTAATGGCTTCAAACATCCAAAACTCCCGTGAAATTTTGTTCATCATCAAAATCACCATCATCACCTTCCCAGCATCTTACCGATCATTATCAAACTCAACCGCAGATAAAAACACCTTATTGAGAGTTTTGTTGTCAATGAAGGAAGAAAATGTCTTCTATCTTCAGCGATAGTGAGAGTTTTGTTGGAGACCATGACAGAGAGGACAACACTACTCATCATCTCAATATTTTTTATTTCTTAGGGATTTTCTCTTATTGATAGAGACGATCCAGATTCTACGGAGGACAACTTTCGTCGAAAAAATCCAACAAAGGTCCTCCATAGCCGGATAGTCTCGGCAAAGAGGAGAAGCCTCACATGAATTGTCTTGCTCATTGTCATGGCTGAATTTTAATAAATGAATACTTCTCTCTATTGTTTTAAAACAAGCGATGTGGGACTGTTTTCAGAGGTTCTTTTGAGTGCTTAAACTAGATATGTATACGTTGTCAGATACATCCATTCTTTTATTTTATTTTATTCCATTTGAGATCTTATTCATTATACTTTAGAAGTTGGGATTAGTTACATTTTTATAGTAATTGTTAATCAAATTAGTAACTTTTCCTTTAAAAAGTGTACACCAATATTTGAGGTAGTCATGTTCCACTTTTTCCAAAGGGGTGATGTTGTATCAGTTTTTAAATTAATTTTCTTTTGATGTTTGTAAATTGTCCACTTAGAATCTTGATTGTTTTGCCTTTATGATGATTACTATGCTTCTTTTGATGCTAATCTGGGCCAATATTTAGTAAGACCATTTTTCTTAGTTGCATAGGGCACTAAGATATGTAAGTTGAGTATCACAATTCATAATGAACCTTGTATAAATTTTTGTAGGTTCACTTATTTTTGAAATGTTAAGGTTTTATGCTTGAATTGGAGTATACAAGATTTATGCAAACATGCTCAGACAAAATATAATTTGCCTTCTTTTTGTTAGATCTTCAGTGAGACAGTCAACCATTTATTGCAAAATTGAAAAGTTCATATAGTTATGATTTTAATTGTGATAATGTGGTGCAGATTTAAATCATACTTTTGATGTACTAAGTTGTAATTAACATAAATATGTGGAATTGCTTCTTTAATCATATGGAGCAAAACCACATAGTTAAGCATAGAAACTAGTCAAATGTGAAACCACAAAAGCATTCTTTACGTGTTAGAAATAAAAATCTATTGCCAAATGATAGAGAAAAATCACAAAGGCATTCTTCAAAATCCAGACAAATTAACATTATTGATGCATAAAAACCAAATCCATACTAATTAACTAGTAAATCTTCCTCTTTTATCGATGCCCTGTTGGGCAGCTGATATATCTCACTCGCTCTCGCTCGGATGTTAGTATTGCGCTGAACCGGTTGAGCCAGTTCATGACTCATCCACGGACTCCTCATTTGTGTGCACTTCATCAATTTCTCCAATACTTGGAAAAGTCTCCTAGGAAATGTCTGTTCATCCCTTTTGGTTCCACTATGTGAGTCACTGCATTTACCGATTCTGATTGGGGGAGTTGTACCATTACATGACGCTTACTACCGAATTTTGTGTTGTCCTTGGTGATTTGTTGATATCTTGGAAATCCAAGAAACAACCCAATCTTTCACATTCTTCTGCAGAAGCCGAATACCGCGTATTGGCGTTAGTCACCTCAGAACTTTTGTGGATCCTACAGATTCTTCGAGTTTTTGAGGTTCCATGTCTTCTGTCATGGCGTTTAACAATAGTAAATCTGCAACTCAGATTTGCACAAATACGCTAAGTCATGAACGCTCCAAGCATGTGGACATCAATTGTCCGTTCATTCGGTGGCATGTGAAGTTTCAGTTTTTCAAGCTTGTACACGTCAAAACTTGGACATCGATGGTCCACTCACTCCATCGCATGGCGGTAGACTATAATTTAAGGATGCCGCAACACAGTTTCCTCATGAAAATCAGAACAAGAACACTAGTACTGAAATGCAAGCATTCTAATAAGCAGATGTAAACAAATTAAACCAGTGATTTAATTGCTACTTCCCCACTCATCATCTTGTTTTTTTTATTCTTAGGAGTTTCCTCCTTATCACAGCGACATGGATAATGATGGAGGAACTTTATTCGCATCAATCCAGCAGAGGAATCTTTAAAGGTCCTCCATCACCATACAGTCTCAGCAATGAGGAAGACCATTAACAAGAGTATGGAATCAACAAATGACTCAACTACTCGAAGTTCAAGTTCATAGAAGAGTGAGATGGACCGCTTTTTTTATAGATGAATCATTCTCTCCATTGTTTTAAAACTCCCGATGTGGGACTTTTCTTACATGTTCTTTTGAATGCTTAAAGTCTTAAACTAGAGAGACTACACTATATCCGCTGCCAAGCATGGGCGGATATATCTTATTTTGAAGGTCAGCACTTGCACACCCTCAGTTTTGAATTTTTGTACCAATTATCCAAAATTCTTTTGCATACCCTAAAATTTAGGATTTTCACCAGGGCATGATTGCTCGGAGCTCATGACTAGGGAAAACATACTAGATGGAAGATGGGAAAGATGTAAAAATGCTCGGTCAGATTCTGTTTAATTTGACGGCAATGAATTGTTTCTATTGACATTCAAGATAATGCGTAGGATATCAATATTTCATTTACTGCTTAGTATATAGTGTATAAAGCGCATTGGTTCTTTGAATTGAACTTATGATACCCAGCTGTTTCCGTTTAACAGACACAACTTCATGTTTCAAAGAGGAAATAAAAAATGCTTCTGTAAATCATGTAGATGTTATGTTACCTGTTACTTTACTCTCCATTTGACCCTTCTCTTCTTCTACCTTTTGATAATAGAGACTGCAAAGAACTATTTCGGAATGCCAAAATTTTATTGATTAAAGATTATTAGTAGTATTCTACAAGACAAGAAGCTACCATGGCTTAAATTTAGAGCATAGTGCAAGACTGCAAGATATTAATTAATATTTTTTTCCAAAATAAACTTGCGAAGATTTCCAATAGTAGTGAAAGGTTTAATTATTACCAATGATTAAGGAAGAGTAGGATGGTCTCCTTTTTCAACTGCTTAGATTTATTTTCGGGTACCGCTACGTGCAACTGCAAAGACTAATTCTTCAAGTCGGATAGCACCACAATTGTGCTTTATTTATGGTACTTTTAAAACTTTGTATAATTATTAGTAGTATTATGGTCCAACGGAATCCCTCACTTGTGTACCATTACTAAGTACTAACAGTCGATGGATAGTGATTCTATTGGATCTTATGGTAGAGCCTTCATACCAAAGTATTGTTGTAGTCAGTCACCAACTCACCATGAACTTCATCTTGTTGAATAATGTCTCTACTAATTCTCAAGTACATTATTATTTAACCGAGGCCTTGTCAAGGAGTGTATTCAAAGAGATGAGCCAAAAGCTAGGAAATTACAAATGAACACTATTTTGTTTCCTTCGTTTAGTTTGATTATGTTTGGCATTTACAACACAAGCCAAACAACAACAAATCGGCTAACCGTTACATTTGGGAGTACAAGAAAATTTAAGGATGCTGCAAAACAGTTTCCACACTAAGATCAGTAAGTACAGAAATACAAGCAATCTCATTAGTAAATACAAGCAATCTTATAACGCTTTTAAAATATGAAGTCATGAAGAGAGCAATAGTAATTCTTCGACACTAAAGTGCCTTTAGTGTTTTGATATAGATTTATATACTTTTTCTAATCTTCAATGTTTTGCTTAATGATAATTACTTCATCATTTTAATGGTTATGGTTTTTTATATTTTTGTATAAATATTTATGATAAACGAGCTTGACCCCCACTTTCTGAAATTTCTGGATCCGTCCCTGTACACATGACTTCAAATTATTGTATGTGTTTCATTCTACGAAAGCAGTATAGGAAAAGTAAACCAACCTCCCATTGATCTTGTGATGAACCCTCAAAGAGACTTCAAAAACCACAATTAGAGAACTATGCCTACTTTTATTAACATATTACCTTAATAGAAAGAAAAAAAATTGACCTTATGAATTAAACTAAAATTCAAGTAGTATATATACAATAAAACATGCAGGAAGGTCATGTTTTACGAGTTTACTCCTAATTGTTGGATACACATTAGGCAACAATGATATCAAAATAAGTTCAAGTTCAAGTCTATTTTGTTTTTGCTGTGAATTCGTTAAAAATCACACCAATAAAATAAGTGTGGAGTAAATTAATCAAGCAACCAAAACAACGTGAGTGACAGTTATAAACACAAGCAAACGATAGAACAACAAAGGAGAAAGAGAGAGAATACACGGAAATTTGTTTATCCAGTTCGGTCCAATCTCTTCCCGTGACCAAGAGACTCAATTCTAATAGTGTTTCTCCAGGTGAATCAATCTCAACCCTAGAGTTTGTTGCCAAGAGAATTCTCTACAAACACTAGTTTTGATGTTGGCTTCTAATATCAATTCATAATGCGAAAGCGGAGCTTTGATATTGGAACAAGTGAATTTAGACAAGGGTTGCGAAACATGAGAATAGTCTAGTAAACCTTGAGACATATAAAGTTTCGTTCTTCAAGGATTCCAATAGCAATCAACCATGAGAATAGGCGTGGTTGCTAGAGGAACACACTCACTGAACCTCGAAAGAGGCTTTGATACGCTAAAGAGAAACTTGTCTTTAGAAAGTAGGTCGAATATAAAGTTAGGTTTAGGGTTTGTTTGTGAAGGGTTTGTTATTATGATGAACCAATAATCCCAAGACACCTTTTTATTATTATTGGTATTTTCTTTGAAAACAAAAACCAAACCTTTTTAACTTTTAAAACTTTCATTCTAATCATTGTTAAAAGTTAATTAAATTCATAACTCCCTGTCGGAACGGTACTCTATTTTTACTACTTCGGTAGAACCGTGCACTTGCGGTTTTGCTCATCACGTATCATGACATTAACATTTGGGTATGTTTTGAATTATTGTAAGTTGATATATGTTCATGAAAGAAAGACATAGAGAATATTAATGGTTTTGGTTCCATTGTTTATTTTTCTATGTGATTGTTTATTGAAATTTAGCACTGAACATATTTAAACATAAACTTGAATTTAACACAATGAATTTATGATATATATGTATTAGTTATATGATAACTAAAATCAAAATGTTTGTGTTATATTTAATTTTATGTGGAGTATATGACTTGCATGTTTAATCCCATCTTATGAAGTTTGGTTATGAGATTATTTTATGATCAAGTTTTACTTTGCTATGTATGTTTATTGCATTCAATGTATGATATATATTGGCTAGATATAAAAGAAAAGTTGAAGTTCAAATTGAAATGCATGTTAAATATTGTTATAGCAAAGGTGTAATGACATAAAAATTTGTGTATTATTACAATATACTCAATTGACAAAAATGTCATGGTTTGATGATAGTTGGTGAATACTATCAAGAGTATATAAGTTGATCCATAGACATAGCTATGAGAATACAAAATCTATATGAAGAATTGAATATTCAAAGGTTATAAAAGTTAAAAGAAAATCTTGCAATTATTTGACGAAATGATTGACAAAGAATGATGTCTTTGGAAATGATGTTGAATACATTGAAGACATTATTAGGGATGTGGTACAAACCCAAATCTAATTGATCATCAATGGTGGAAACTCAACCCACACTTGAGTAGCATCAACTCTTGGGTTCAATGGTGAAAGTACACTATTAGAGGTATTGAACTACTTGATAATAGATACATTCCAAGAGTTTGACTCTTAAATTCTCATGAAATGAAAAGGGATATATGACACAAATTAAGCCAGTGATTTAGTTTCTACTTCACCACTCATCATTATGTTTTTTTTATTTCTTAGGAGTTTCCTCCTTATGGCGGTGACATGGATGCTTTCGAAGGAACTTTAATCACATCAATCCAGCAGAGGAATCTTTAAAGGTCCTCCATCACCATACAATCTCAGCAATGAGGAAGACCATTAACAAGAATAAGGAATCAGCGAATGACTCGACCACTCAAGTTCATAAAAGAGTGAGATGGACCGCTTTTTTATAGATGAATCATTCTCTCCATTGTTTTAAAATTCCCAACGTGGGACTTTTCTTAGATGCTCTTCGGACCATTTTTTGTATATATGTCCAATTTTTTTCCTTTATCTTTTAAAAAGTGTAACGAACTAGATGAGTATATCTATACTTACTTTTTCATTATCTCAATTCTACCCTTAAACCATTTTTTCTACAATAAAGATTGTTGTTGGTGTCATTAAAAAAAATAAGAATTTAAATTATTTTTTTATTATATTTTTGGTGTCATTGAAATAGATAATCATAATTTGTTTGATTTATTATAATTTGAAAGCAAAAAGGATTTATAATTTTACTTTTAATCAAAATCAAAATTTTATACAAAAACATTGTTCATAATTTTAAAACGTTAACGTAATAAAAAAAGTAAAAAGACAGACATATTAAGTGCTCATATTTTCGCTAGTAAACTATAACAATTATTTTTATTTTTTACTTCATTATGGGTTTCCTCCTTATTCCTAACATTGTCAAGCTATGGAAAAATCTTTAAGCATGGGCAGATGTCAGGAATGAGGAGATCACACTCATCATTTCAAGACGACTAACACGAGTTATGCATCAGCACAAAGATCCACTACCCGAATTGCTTTGAGAACTTAAGATGGGCCTTTATTCTATATGATGAGTCGTTCTCTCAATTGTTTTAAAAAACTCGATGTGGGACTATTCTATAGTTTCTTTTGCATGCACATACAAGTGAGACTATTCCATATCAATTATTTTTTTTCTTCCTAAAGATAACTTATATATAAATTTAGTATCATAGGAAGTGCTTTTTTAGAAAAGCGCTATCTAAAGCCTCCGTGTTTTGATTTATAGCGCTTTCATGTTAAAAGCGCTATTTAAGGGGCGCTATATTTTCTCAATTTTGTAGTAGTGAATACAACTAATCGGTTGATTATACGTGTGTAAAATATGTTTATATAGACGGTCGTGCATACTAGGTCCGTCATAAGGTTCTTCATATCTTAGCTTACAAGTCTTGTCATATAATCTACATGTCATGGCGGTCGAGGGAACCTAAGACCGCTACGTCAAGATGCGGTAAACGCATCAAAACCTAACCATAGCTTATTCATGACACGATCCTGAACTGGACGATCAAGGAGGCACTAAGATTGTCGACAGTATATCTTCATGAACTTATTATTGTACATAGGCTTACACATGTCTCATAACATATCGCAATCGTATCATATCGTCTTCATATCCATTCATTATGTTAGAGGTTAGCGTGTAACAAACAATATTATCTTGGTTCATTTTACAGATTAATCCCGAGTGGAGTAACCCCGAAAGTTAATCCCTTTCTTGACCGGTGAAATTCCTAGCTAAGGCTAACACCGGAACTCCTCTTAATGTCGTGCGGGCCTACCTTGCGGAGCGTATCCCATCCCCCTTGGCGTGAACCTCTTGAAATCCCCCTTGGCGTGGATCGCAAGAGACAAGACATGTTCATTTTACTTATAGTCTTATTCGTACATAAAGGGCTTATACTTGATCTTACTTGAATTATCACCATGAGTTTGTAACCTACTCGTTTAGCGGTGAATCATTACGTGAATAATCTTAATCCAACATAACTTATACCTAATGTATTTAGGTTACATGATCATATACTTGTTCTCGATGATCTACGTCGAGGCTCTATGTTTTTCCCATCTTAGGGTTAACTTCTACACGTACGTGATTCGTTATAACTCTCAAGTGCCATTCATCATTTAATTGTCAATGATTGCCCATGTATTTCTTTAAAGATCTTTAGATGTAATGTGCATTCGATGCTTGATGTTATAAAGGGTTTTTAATGTATAAAGGACTGCGAAAACGACCCCCGGAAGCCATCACAAACCCTAGGGACGAGATGACAACTTTTGAAAAAGCTGTCATTTTCGCCCCCAGGTTGGCTATTAGCGAAATGCCCCTGGAACAATTTCTCTATTAGCCAAATTTTTGGCTATTAGCGAGTTTCTTCAGCCCAGATTTTCCAGAAACGTGTTTTACATAAAAATGTTTTTCAAGCAATCTAATGCACATTATTCATCCATAACAACATAAAAACAGTTTAGATTCAAGGCATGACAATAATTAACACAATTCAACAAGATCAATGGCAAGGGTTCAAGTTTCTCTAACATACATGCTAACATAATTCATGATTATCTCACAAGAATTTACACAAACCCAAGGGTAGGATAATCTATCTAAGAACTCACCTAAATGATTGCAGCAATCTTCAAGCTTCAATTCCAACTCTAAGCTTTAACCACCAAACCCTAGCTTGATCACATGCAATGATAGGAGGATTGAAGTTCAAGCATAAACCAAAAACTATTAGTTGCTTCTTGGACAAGAGATCACCCAACTTCATGCATCTAAGTCTTTACATCCAAACCCTAATGCATGCAATCTCTCTAGCTTCAAAATCCACTTAAAAGAAGGTTGAATCATGTCTATTCTTGATGTATCCACCATGAAATCTCCATTACCAGAGCTTGATCTTGTTAGAGTGATACAACTATAGAAGATTTGGGTGAAAGAGGGAAGGTTGGGGTTGCAAATATAGAGAGAAGGAGGAAGAATTCTGCTCTTGTAACTTAGTGAGAGAAACATTCATGAATAATGAATGTTTTGAGACCAAACATGTTTATATACCGTCATGGTACAATTACCAAATTACCCTCTACCTTAATCGTACCTATCTTGACACCGATAATTTAACTTGTACTTAACTGACACTGCATCATAAAACATTCTCCGTCGTAGTTGAATTCCACGAATACTTGTCTTCTGACACGTCCAACTGATAAAACTCTCGTTGCTGACGAGTGGGATATTACACATCCTCTCCAAGATCATACAATTTTGGAGAGGATGTTATAATAAAACTATCATTGGAGAATGCTGAAGGGGAGAAACACATCCTCTCCGAGGAATCAAAATTATAAAATGAGTGCAAACTAACAAAACTGAATTCTAGTTCTCCTTAAATTTAACAGCAACAGAATCACTATGAAATGAGTAATACTTCTCCTTAAATTCTTCCATAACCTCATCTTTGTCCATGATTTCGGCAAAGGAGAAACACATCCTCTCCAAGATCATACAATTTTTCATAAAAAATTTAGCCAAAAATAGATCATGATCGTTTCCATTAACTTCTTCAAATTTCACAACATGGAGAGAAGCCAAACATTCGGGCACAGCAGCAGAACTTAGACGCTCTTCTGAAAATTTACGCTCTTCTGAAAAGTCGTTAGACAAGCCATTCTTATGCCTTTCTTTAGATGTTGAAGATTTAATGATCCATTTTATACTAAGTTGTGGTATTGCACTAAGTTGTAATTTCTTTTTGACAAGTACTACGTTGTAATTTCATTCGAACAAAATAATGTGCAATCGCTTCTTTAATATATCTAAGGAGAAAAACGTATCTTTACTTTTGCAGTGACATAAATCAAGATGGAGGAACTTTCACACTAATTTGAAGACCGCTTATCACAATAATGTGTTCCAAGGATAATAGACAAATTATGTTCTGCTCATCCTGATAGGATAAAGCATTGAGATTGACTCAAGGCTCGTCATGTTGTGTAATGTCTACACTAGTTCTCAAGTACATGATGTTTTAATCAAGGCCTTGTCAAGGAGTGTATTAATTTGACCTTGTTTAGTTTGAATATACCTCTCAATCTTTGACCTTGTGATACTTGATTGGTCAAAACTCAAAGTTTTATAATTGTCTCTTTATGTTTTTCCACAGCAATTGTTGTAATATACGACAGACAATATCAACAAAATGGTGAACCTTTCCGCTTGGTGATAGAACAGTCTCCACACTAAGATCGAAACAGGAACACTAGTACAGAAATACAAGCATTCTCGTTAGTAAGATGTAAACAAACTTAACCTGTGTTTTAATTTCTACTTCACTAATCATTATCTTTTTTTTTTATTCCATAGGAATTTCCTCCTTATCACTGAGACCAAAACCAGGACGGAAGAACTTTCATCGCAACAATCCAACAGAGGAATCTATAACTGTGTCCCTCCATCGTGATTTAGTCTCAACAATGAAGAGAACTTCACAGCATAGTTGTCAACACCACCGGCTACGCTGCATTTCCGCATTGACAACTATGCTTCATAGTCGTTTCAATGAGGATGGGCTTCTAATTATAGATGGGTCCTTCTCTCTATTGTTTTAAAACTCCCGACGTGGGACTGTTTTCATAGGTTGTTTTGAATGCTTGATTACACTACGTGACAAGCATTATGTGACAAATTTCAAACAATTTGTGATTATATTATGGCAAATTTTATGGTGCACCCAATATATTTAAGTGTACTGGTACACTCACTCTTTAAATTAATAGTTAAATGAGTTGTTTTTTGAAGAAAAATATTGTTTTTTTATCACTTATAATTATAATAATTAAATCTTATTCATAACGAAATAAAATTATTATTTTTTGAATTTTTATCACTCATGATTGAGAACATTGATTATTTTTTACAATAATATGTAAAAAAATTACTATGATTCTTATAAACAATGAAATGATGTTTTTTCTTACGAAATGATGTTCTATAAAATATAAATATTGAAAAACAGTTATTTCTTACATGATAAATGATCGTTAATTTATAAAATTATGAAGCAAGAGTACCGGTACACCTCACTTTGTGAGTGTACCGTAGAAGTTCCATAACTCTATAAAATAGCATTCCTTAACAAATTGAGAAGACCATTTGAAGGGGACGCATTAATTAACAAATTTTGCCGTTGTTAAACTCAATATGTTATTTTAGTATATGTGAATGTCGTGTCAAACATGAGATGTTGTAGAAGAGTTATGAGCCTTTCCTAATTTTATGTGACTAGTTTTTTTCGTAATTTCATCGTCTGAGTGCGGTGTTGTGTTGTTCGTCGTCTTGAGCGGCGTTGTTTGATTTCGCATCTTGTTGCGGTGTTCGTTTGGTTCTTATTGAAAGATCAGTTTCAGTCAATCACAGATTCAATCAATGATTTAGATTTCATCATGCTTTTTATAGGCATTTTGCCGTTATATGCTATTAACTTGGGTGTTGTGAGTTTGTTCGCAGATTCATCATTTACGTTTTTAGCGATGTTGATTCTGATGTATTCTATCAATTTGAATGAATAAATATCGTTTTGTTTTTGTCAAAAATGTGAAAAATAAAATAGTATTCACATCATCAAATGAATAAAATTATAATTCAAATTACAATTTAACTTAATTAAATATAGAAAAATAATTAAAACCTACAATAAAAAAATCTGAAACAAAAAATAATTTGAAATTGCAATTTAAATTATAACAAAGGTTTGATCTTTATTTTACTAAGATAAAAGTTGTATTTAGACCTTTCTACTATTCAATTTAACTTTGGTTAGGTTCCTCTCAAAAAAAATTAACTTCGGTCAGGTAATTAGTCATTCAAATTTGATCATTCTTCTAATCAAATGAACTAAGGACTTTTTTAATAATCAAGTCAACTATAGTTAGGCAATTCATCGGTTGGCAAATGTTTGATCTTTTTCATAATCGGATGAAAACTATATTTCGACATTTCTTATAATCAAGTTAACTCTAGTTAGGTCATTAATCATCCAAGTCGGACCACTATTCTAATACAATACACTATAATAGGACATTTCTTAATAATCAGGTTAACTATGTTGGGTCATCCAGGTTGTGTTCATACTTGAACACACTCAAAGAGCCCTCAAAAACCACAATTAGAGAATAATGCCCACTTTTTATTAACAATTTACTCTAAATGGGAAAAATTGACCATATGATATTAAGCTTTGTAGCATTGTGATCGGAGGTGTATTCGATGTAAGACACGTATCACTGTCCAACATTGACCAGACACTGACTCAAGTGATTATATTGAATTATCTCCTTTTCTTCAATAATTATCGGTGTTGACGTGTCAGTGCTCGTGTCGTGTTTAATGTCTCTCCTTAATAGATATTGCACTGAGATGAAAATATACCAATCTTGTTCATTTGTGGCTGAAGATGGTTGTGAGCAAGCCTCAACACGTAGAGGAAAAGAATGTCCTAAAGATTATTTGTTCTTGGCTTGGCTTCTTGCATCTTTTATTTGTTAGAGTTAATTAATTTTTCAACAAAATATAACTAGGTATAATGAAATGGAGATTTTGGACAAGAACACAGGCAACAATAATATCAATATAAATTCATGATCTTACTTTTTTGATTTCTTAGGAGTTTCCTCCTTATCACCAAGAACAGAGTTGGGAAAGAAGGAACTTTCACAATCCAACAGAAGACTTTTTAAAGGTCCTCCATCCCCACATTTGTCTTAACAATAACGAGGAAAAGCTTGAAAACCACTGGCACGATGGAATCGGCAAATGATTTCACTACTACGTAGCACATTGAGATGGGCTGCAGTTTTATAGATGAATCATTCTCTCTATTGTTTTAAAACTATTAATGTGGGGCTACTTTAATATGTTCGTTTGAATGCTTTAAAACAAACCTTCCCTGATCTTGAGTATTGAGTGTTAACAGGAAAACAGGTAGGAAGGTCTCTGTTATTTGTGGCTGAATATTGTTGTGAGCAAGCCACAACAGCAAATTAACGTTCTAGATTATTTGTTCTTGGTTCTTTTCTTTGTTTGAATTAATTAATTAATTAGCGAAAATGAAATGTAGATTTTTGACAAATCAAACTATTGTAAACAATATTACAGTAATAAATTATATAGAAATGGATGAGAAGTTGGAGTTTTTTGTCATAGAATAGAACTGACGGAAAATACCACCATCAAAAATGGTTGTGTAAAGCCTAATCAATTTTTGGTCTAACAAATCGTTGAAGTGTGATAATTGTCCCTCTTCTTCCTAATGTATCAACAAAAGCATATAAATAAATAAAAAAAATAACAAAAGCAGAGTAGGAAAAAGGACTAACTTGTGCATGTTTTGATAGATAAAGGATCTAAATGTGACAAAAAAAAAAGATAAAGGATCAATATGTTACAACTAAATAAGATAAAGGACCTCTAATATAATTTTGCCATAAAATTTAAGGATGATGCATTGTCATTTGCAGATAACAAATTGAACCAGTGTTTTAAATTTCTGCTTTACTACTAATCATCATAATAAACATTATTTATTAGGAGATTCCTCCTTATCGATACGACTCTTGTGCAACAGGAAGAAGTTTTGTCGGAACCATACACAATTCTTTAAATTCCTCAAGATGCACCCGGTCCTATCAATGAGGAGGAGCTTCGCAATCCTCTGAGACCACTAACTCGAGTAAAGAAGTATCAACACATGACTCAACCACCCGAAGCACTTAACTAGGCGAAATGGGACTGTTATAATAGGGTTTGTTTGAATGCTTTAAGTAGAGATATTGTAAATTTCTCCCTCGAGAGAACCGAGTTCGATTCCAGGATACAACAATGGCTAGTAATCAATAATCATCATAATTTATATTATAGCGATAAAATTTATAATGAATCCTGTATAGAATTTGGTACGTTTAAGGATTTCTTATTGAATTGGAGTATGAGGATCAATTCAAACCTCAGAAACCACAATACTATTGTCTTCTTTTTCATATAGTTATGATTTTAATTGTGATGTTGTACAATTGTCTACACATTATTGTTCCTTCAATCGTGAGCATGTGAAGTCTCAGTTTCACAAGCTTGTTCACTTCAAAACTGATCAACAACTTGTGGACCCTTCGACGAAGGCACTTCCCACCTAGGGTCCAATTTCACGGGCTCATATTAAAGCTGGGCTTGATATTTATTCCCCAGCTCGAGGGAGCATCACAAATATTACTTGATTACTTCTAAATTAGAACTTGCTTTTGTCATCTGTTATGCAGACTGAGGATCCCTTTGTAACTAATCTTGTACAGTAATCATTATTCACGAAATCAGAGGTAGCCATGTTCCACTTTTTGCTTGCTTCATTGACATACACTATGTAATAAATTTCAAATATATTGTTTTAAAATTTCTGGTTAATTTTCTATTAATGATATTTAATCATTTTTAGCATGTAATTTTATGGTTTTTAACTAGACAAGATAAAAAAAAAAGGTTTATCTGCGTGTTTCGTCCCTCTATTTTATCAATCTCACAAAATTAATCCCCCATTTCAAAAAGTGGATAAAAAGTAGTGATGGAGAAAAATCAAATCCAAACATTATGCAATGCATGGAAAATGGTAACTTGCAAAAATAAATTCATTGTCCTAATTGCATTGACCGTATGGAACAATAATTTCCTTTAGCCAAATTGATAAATGGTACAGACAACATTTGATTCCAAGATGAACTTGACATAACATGCACTTCACGGTTTCCACTAATACTACAAGAAAATCAGTGATTTGCTATGGCGGAAATGGTAGCCAATTTGTAGCAAATTTCTAGCAAATCACAACTACATTTCCTAGTTTTGTATTTCACTCTCAAGTTGAAGATACAAAGCAACTGCATTTTCTTGCTAGATTGATTTTTCTTGGTTGCTTGTGAACTCTGCAAAAAAGATTTGGTTAAGATGGATTTATGAACTGTTGTATATATTTTCATTTACTTGAATTTTGCATTCCCTTTTTGGGTAGGTTTTGGTTCGTCCATTGAAGAATTGGATTTGTTAATTTCACCTTAGAATATTCAGGTGTTTCAGAATTAGAACCGAGTGGTTATGGATATAAATTTATTTGACAATATTGTTTCAGAGTGGTTCAAGTAAAATGATAAGAATTTTTTTCAACCCTCCAATATCTAGAAGTATGACCCTGGTAATTTGAAACTTGATTTAGAGGCACGTATAAGAATATAGGAATGTAATTTCCTCATTTCATTCACCATAGTAAAGGGTATATATACAATGATAATGTGTAAGTTAAACCTATGGAAATAATGACAAACATGAATGAGAATAATTACAAAAAATGACAAACATGAATGAGAATAATTATAAATAACTACAGTAATGATTACAATAATATTTTATTCTATCACACCTCCGCAGTCGGAGCGGGAGGTACACGAACGCTTAAACTAGTCCGAAAATCATCAAAAAGAACTCGAGATAAGGCTTTAGTGAAGATATCAGATATCTGTTGATGAGAAGGAACATGAAGTGAATACTTCCCACTTTCTCAGGCTACTTTGTTGTATTGTGACAATGTTAGTGCTATCTACCTCTCTGGTAATCCTGTACAACATCAGCGTACTAAGCATGTTGAGATGGACATTCACTTTGTACGCGAGAAGATAGCCCGTGGCCAAGCACCAGTCCTTCATGTTCCTTCTCATCATCAGATAGCTGATATCTTCACCAAAGCCATATCTCGAGTTCTTTTTGATGATTTTCGAACCAGTTTAAGCGTCCGTTAACCTCCCGCTCCGACTGCGGGGTGTGATAGAACGAATAGAATATTGTAATTATTACTGTAGTTATTTGTAATTATTCTCATTCACGTTTGTCATTATTTATAATTATTCTCATTCATGTTTGTCATTATTTCTATAGGTTTGACTTACACATTATCATTGTATATATACCCTTTACTATGATGAATTAAATTAGGAAATTACATTTCTATATTCTTATACTTACCGATCTAAATCAAATTTCAAATTACCAGGGGGTCATCCTTTTAGAAATTGGAGGGTTGAAAAAAAATTCTTATCATTTTACTTGAACCACTCATAAACAATGTTGTTAGATAAATTTATATCTATAAACACCCTGTTCTACTTCTGAAACACCTGAATATTCTAAGGTGAAATTAACAAATTCTTCAATGGACGAACCAAAACCTACCCAAAAAAAGGAATGCAAAATTCAAGTAAATGAAAATATATACAACAGTATATAAATCCATCTTAACCAAATCTTTCTTGCAAAGTTCACAAGCAAACAAGAAAAATCAATCTAGAAGAAAATGCAGTTGCTTCAGTACATATCTTCAACTTGAGAGTGAAATACGAAACTAAGAAATGTAGTTGTGATTTCTCTGACGGACAGTGTGTCTGACTGTGTCACAAATCTCTCCACTGTCACCCTACAGTGGCAGCTTGCCTCACTACCAACCAATCCATAATCTTTATTGTTGAATCACAACATCATCAGGATTACTATGATTTAGATGAATCAACATGTGATTCCAGTGACAAAAGAATACTCTATGTGATTTCTATCAAATGGGGTGAATATTGTTGTGAAGATATTTACCGAAACAAAAGAAAGAAAAAGATGATTTGTACCTTGATAAAAACCCATGATGACATAAGTCCTTCACCAAGCACCCAAGTTACTAGTCCTTGAATGTCCTGTAAATATGTCCCAGTCATGACTGTTTTTAAAATTAAAATTTCAAGTAAAACAGTGTTGGTAAGAGAACCTACAGAGACTCAGAGTTGAATTGTCTTCTTCCGGTGACTTGAAAACAACATCAACCTTGGTCTGCAAAAGCATAAAAGATTAAGCAACACCAATTAAATATATACCAATGAACCAAAATGCCTTGAATAAACAAACAACAAAAGCATGACAAGGCAAAGTTATCGTTGGGTGCATATACCACTTATAGCAACATAGCACTTTTATAGTTAAGATTGATTTTGATTTTGATTTTGATTTTAACCCCACTTATTGCAACAAATATGGAATCAAAATCAATCTAAAATTACCAATCGCTACAATGAGCATAGAGCAGCTGGTAAGGCTGAAGCATATAAGTAAGAGTTGATTCAACCAAAAACAAAAATGCAGACAACTTTCTAAACCATTGACAAAATGAAACATCTTGAAATCAATTACAAACTATAATGAAGAATTACAAGTTCCAATATCAAATAAAATATATTACTTTGAATACCATACTTTGAGGTGGGGAAAGATCTTTAACTCAAACATGCTTTCCATAAAAATGTTCTTAGTGTCAAATAATTTGCAATGGTAAGATATTGCCAGTTACAATAGCCATTTAATAACATACAAACTAGTATTAGGGGGTGGTGAGAGGAAGACGAAAGATGTTGTGTTTGATCGGCAGACGGGAGGCATGGTCGTGGATACTGATACAAGAGAAGAAGTGAAAGAGAAGTGTTTTTGAGTTTTAATTTTTTTTATTAAAAAAATAAATGTTTTGTTTATTTTTAAATTTGAACCACTGAATCATTTTTTGCCACATGTCATTCATCTAAGACTCTAAATAGACTAAATGGATGGCATATGATAAATGGAGTATACCTAGACTCCCAAATAAGCTACTTATGCAAACAAACCCTAACTCAGTAGATCTCAAAGTTTGATGCAGCATAACAACAACTCACACATGTAATACCAAGACAAGTTTTTAGGTTCCATAGGAATGAATTGAACTAGAAACAAAAGTAAATTAATGGATTTCAGTGAATATTTCATTTACACAAACACATTTTCAATGCAATTAAGAAATTTATCCTACTTCAAATCAATTTGACTAAAAGCTAAGTTACACGTGAAAGATTCAAAGAAATTAATCTAGAAAATTAAATTGAGGTGAAAGTACAAAAATTAGGGTTCTTACCAGAGAAACACAGATACGAAAATTGCATGTATAGGAGAGAGAGAGAGAGAGAGAGAGAGAGAGAGAGAATTGCGTGAATAAAAACCGTAAGGTTCCGATAAACTCGCCAGACTGAGCGTCAACAAGAATTTTGAGGTATCCCCGTGGTGATGTAGATCGATCAAGGTTCTTCGCCGGATTGAGCATCTCTGGTTTCTAACAACTGATGGAGCGTGGTAGATCGGAGATGCGGTGGAGATCGGTGCGTGTGACGGCGAGGGTGAGGATGAGATCGGAAGTGAGAGTTCCACGAGTGTGTTTTCAGAAAGAGAAATGTGTTTGGAGAAATTCTTAGGTGAACTCTAACCCAACATGTCATCCTTACACCCATCCAATTAAAACACAACACCTCATCAAAATAATAATAAAATAAAAAAAATTAGAAATTTCCTTCTCTCCTCTCCCCACTTTTCTTAAACTGATTAATCGCCGCACCAATTTTTACTCGAGAAATCATGCAAATTAATTTCCTTTCATTTCAACACACAGGAATATTCCCAACTTTTGCGAGATAACATGCTGTCAGGATAAGTGTTGTGAATCACACCAACAAACTAACTTTTTGCTTTGGGTTTATTTTTTTCTCATTTTTTTAGTTAATTTTTTTTTTAGGATTTTAACTTAAATTTATATAGATTCAAATTGTGAAACCATAGTCCCACTTTACATTTCAATATCCCTATTGAGTAAGAAATTCAATGATTACACATAGGGGATGGGGCTTTCACCATTGTTGGAGAGAGAAATTAAAACTAAAGGAAATCATGGGAAGAGTGGGGAGAGGATAGGGAGAGGATTCGGTGCCTTTGGCTTCGGTTCCTTTCGGTGCCTTTGATGACTTTTGTTCCTATGTCTCTCTAAACCATTAATTTTCTCTCATCTGATTAATTTATTTTAATCATTCATCCAACATTCTCTCTCATCTAAAATGAACTAAAGGCACCGAAGCCAAAGACACAAAATCCTCTCCCGAGAGGTAGAAGGAAATATCTGATTTTTTTGTTGTTGAAGGAATCTGATTTTTTTATTTTATTACTATTTTGATGAGGTGTTGTGTTTTAATTGGATGGGTATAAGGATGACATGTTGGGTGAGAGTTCACCTAAGAATTTCTGTTGTGGTTGTTTTTTTTTTTTTAGAGAATGTGTTTGAGAAATTTATTTAAACTTAAAAAAATTAAAATAAAACTAATTTTCACTCCCTTCAAAATAAAAAATAAAAAACTAATTTCAGTTAAATTGGTAGTTAATTATTATGATATTTACTACCATTTCATTTCCTAGCACAATCATGGTAGAAAATCTTATATTTTCTTGTAGTGTAAACATCTTGAATACTTCCCTACCAAACATGATCTTCACTGTTCTTTCACAAATCAAAATTAGAAAAATTTCAACCCTATTCACCATGATAGGATAAAGCATGTTGAGATTGAGATTGACTCAAGCCTTATTATGTTTAAGAGAAAAACTTCATAGCATTTAAAACACAAGCCTAAACCCTAAGGAGTAAGGCCTAAACCAAAACGTACGAGAACACTCCCAATACGAACCAAAGTTGGTGAGGATTGAGTTGAGAATGGATAGAGATTGGCAGTATCCTCGAATTCCCGAAAACAAAGCTATCCATTTCGAGCATCTATTAGTGCAAACCACTTGAATTAATACGAATGAGATCCATAATTAAACCATATCATATAACATTGTTTAATGAGAAAAGAAAGCGACAAAATGGCAAACCTTTCCGCTGCAGCATTGTTTCCACATTAAGGTCAGAATTCAGAACAGGAACACTAGTACAGAGATACATTAGCAGATGTTTAACTTCTCATAACTTCAAGTTGTTGTATATATTCTTTCATTCTAAGGAAGAAGTAAAGGGAAACTAAACCAACCTTCCTTTAATCTTGTATTGAAAAAACTAAATTATAAGGGGAAAAGTGGTGGTTGTGTTCATACCACAACACTCAAAGAGTCTTCAAAATCCAGAAAATAATGCCTACTTTTATCAACAAATTACTGTAAAAGTAAAAACATTAACCTTATGCTATTAAGCTTTGTAGCACTGTAATCGAAGACATATCTGATATCTAACACATATCTGACATCGACGCGACTCATGCTATTACATTGAATATATCATTTTCTACAATTATTATTAGTGTAAATGTGGCAGTGTTCGTGTCGTTCCCGATGCCCCTCCTTCATATATATTGCATTGAGATGAAAATATACCAATCTTATTCATTTGTGGTTGAAGATTGTTGTGAACAAGCTACAACGCGTGCAGGGGAAAAGAATGTTCTATGATTATTTATTCTTGGCTTCTTTGCATCGAGTGAATAGGTAATTACCCCCCTGAAATTGTAACTTTCGTTAAAAACCCCTAACTTTTTTTTCCTTCAAAATATCAGCTATTTGCACATAACCGTAAACAAAATCCAGATTATTCTTTTTCAAAGTTAGGGGATTTTCGATATGGGGGGGGTTCAAAATCATTGATATCATGGAAATCCAAGAAACAGCCCAATCTTTCTCATTCTTCATGCATATTGACGTTAGTCTTAGAACTTTAGTGATCCGATCTGACAGTTTCTTGGAGTTTTTGAGGTTCCATGTCTTCGGTCATGATGTTTTGCAATAGCAAATCTCAAACTCGATCCTATAAGTCATGAATGCTCCAAGCATGTGGACATCGATTGTCCCTTCATTTGCGAGCATGTGAAGTCTTAGCTTCTCAAGCTTTGTTCGTGTCAAAACTGATCAACAACTTGCGACCATCGATGGTACCCTCACTCCTTCCATGCAAACCCTGTCTTGAATACTCTCCCATCAAACATGAACTTCACTATTCTTCCACAAACCAATATTGAAAACCTTCCAGAGATTCTTGAACCTGCGACACTGAATGTTCAAGGTTACATTAACAACAATGAATGTATTCACCATTTTGTAGGTACTAAAGTCTAATTAAGGGACCAAAACTGGGTGATTTTAAAATTGAGGGACCAATTTTAGGAATGAGTGATTGTAAGACCAAAATTGTAATTAAGCCTATAACTTTTCTATTGGTCATCAAAGGTTAGACTTTTCTTCTGATAAAATGAAAACTATATTTAACATTTCTTATAATCAAGTTAACTTTGGTTAGGCCATTAGTCATCCAATCTTGATCATTCTTATAATCAAATGACTAAGGACTTTTTTTTAATAATCAAGTCAACCATGGCTAGGCAATTCATTGGTTAACAAATGTTTGATCTTTTTTATAATCGGATGAAAACTATATTTCGACCTTTCTTATAATCAAGTTAACTATGGTTATGTCATTAATCATCCATGTTTGACCATTATTTTAATACAATACACTATAGTATGACATTTGTTAATAATCAAGTTAACTATGTTTGGTCTTCCAGGTTCTGTTCATACTTGAACACTCAAAGAGCCCTAAAAAATCACAATCAGAAAACAGTGCCTACTTTTTATTACCAATTTTTTTATTTTTTTTTTGGTCTTTAATGACCATGTTATGTTCATGTAAACGTCAAGATTATAACTCTTTTAAGTTCAAAGTGTATCCATGTTATGTCCGTTTATTATGTTCAACATTTATATATTCATATTATGTTCAATAAATGTAAAAAAACATGTCAAAATTATATCCATTATAAAACAAAAAAAATTGTGACGATGGAAACAACTCATTTTATTTTTTAGAGACAAAAATCAAAATTTAATATATAAAGGCGAAAACTTATTTAACCCTTTTTTTTTTATTTCTTAGGAGTTTCCTCCTTATCACCGAGACTATCCGTCGGAAGGAAGGACCTTTCACAACAATCCAGCAGAAGACTTTTTACAGGGAAAAAATTCAATACAAAGAAACATAATTTTATGTAAAACTTTGTGCACTACTTCATACATACTTTCTTTCCTTCATTAATATATTCATTCATTTAATCATATATTCATTTATGCATTCATTCATGCATTCATAAAATTAAACACAAATCATCGAAAAGCCAATAACTTATCCTTTCGAAGGTGAAACTAATTGTTTAATGGCTTAAATGCACTTTTGGCCCCCTATGTTTGTCGTCGTAGCGATTTTGGCCCCTTAACAAAAAAAATGCAATTTTGACCCTCTAATTTTCGCAACTATGCTGAGAAGCCGCCACGTGTCTCAAATAAGGGGACAAAATCGCAACTTTTTTGTAAAGATAAGGGGTTAAAAGAGCATATTTCCCTAAACATGACAAAATTAGGGGGTTAAAATTGCATTTTTTTTGTTAGGAGGCCAAAATCGCTACACTGATAAACATAGGGGGCCAAAAGTGCATTTAAGCCTTGTTTAATTAATTGCATACCAGCTTTAGAACATTCATCATTTACATGAAACTAAAATAGAAAATAAAAACAAAAATGCAACAAATAAAATCATTTGAAACCTCTCCTTCTTCTTCTCGGAACTTGATAATGCCCTAATTTGTATTGCTTTCTCAACAAAAGCTTTGGAACTTCTAATTTCGCTAGGGTTGATGAATTTCAGAGTTTGGAATAATAGATAGATCATGGTTTTTCTTTTTTGCAATGCTTTTAAATCTCATCATCACTGTTCTTTTAACATGATCATGTATGTATCTATGTAGATAGAAACCCGCACAATGTTTAGGCTTTTTAAAAAGCTCCCCAGTTCTTCCTCTTCTATCAACGAGGAATTCAACGTCTCCACATGGTAATAACGTTTATGTTTATTATATACGATTCATCGTCTATTGTTTCCCCCATCAACCAAATTGCATAAATATCTTCTTATCTTATATTTCAGCAAGTGGTTGCTGGAAAAGTTGACTGTAGATGCACATTCACTCTTTCAAACAAAGACTAGTAGCAGAAATGCTATGCGCGAGGAAATTGCTAAGCTACTCAGGAATGGGCAACTAAATGATGCTCATACTCTGGTATACTGTTCCATCTTTTTCTTTTTCTATTTAAGCATTTTAAACCAACCACGGACTCAGGATATAGAAATACAATGGATTTTTTGGAACGCTGTTCTTGATATGGTAATGGATGGTTATTATTTATTTATGCAGGCGGAATATCTTTTTGATCAGGAAAACTTGCGTCTGGTTCTACAGCTTATCGAACACTTTTCCCATCATCTTGCTATTCATCTTTTTTACATTGAACCGCAAAGGTATATTTTAAACATATATATGGTTCCACTAGCTTATCATTTTATTGGATTTCTACAATAATAACGTCTCACTACCCTTGTTTTTGTAACAGTAACCTACAATTTTCTATCTATTGTCTCAATGTTGTTCAGGAATATTCACAGATAGACGTTTGACAAGTGTACCAAAAACTATCGAAGTAATAAAATAAGTTCGTATTCACGAGGATTGTGTTAATCTCAATTTACCAATAAAGTAAATATTTAGGATGAATAAATTATTTTGTTTGCCCTAGGCAGTAGATTTGATTTGATTGCAAAAAATTAAATAACATAAAATAAAGATTCGATTAGAAAATATAGATTTGGTTAGAAAATATGAAGAGAGATGAGATCAGATCTTTCGAATCATCTATGTTCCCCTAATTGGTATACTGCACCTATTCTTATGAATGATCTTCTAGTTCCACGATAGTTAACAAAATAGTCCTAATCAATCCCTTGAGTTAGGACCCCTTCTCAAACTACAGCCCCTAATTCCTTAGGTGGTCTAATAATCTTTGAAAGTTTAAGCACGTTAACCTACTATCACTAACAAACGATTATCCATTCCTAGACTAACCATGTTTATTAGAGCAAGTCAATTAGGTCTAAGTCGAAAGTTATGGTCAGTAGTCATTCGTTCTCACTAAATCATATTTATATTTGATCAGGATATAAAAAGCATTAAAAACAATTGAATTGAATAAAAACTAGATTGTCATTCACAATAAATAGAGTTTCACAGCAACATGGTTTAATTAGGGTTACAAAGAATCATCTCAGACCTAATCTCTAAGAGATTTAGCTACTCATAATCGAGTTTACAAATAGCATAATCAATAATGGAATCAAAACATACATAAACTGATAGAAGGTTGAAGAATTCGCCTTCCTAGCCGTCTTTAGGTCTCAAAATCGCACTTTGCTCTCTCCAATTCGTAACCCCTGTTTCTGGAACTTACTTCTGCTTAAATAGGAAATATTTTCTGCTCCCAAAATCGTGTCACGCCTATAAAAATCGTGTCACGCCACCAGCAAAATCGTGTCACGCCACCAGAAATCATGTCACGATTTCAGTGGCAGAACCAAACTTTCATTCTGGACCAAAAATCGTGTCACGCCTCTGAAAATCGTGACACGATTGCCTATTTTCAGCACTTTCAGAATTTCTGCTTTTCACACTGATGACACTAGGTCATACATACTTTTATTTTGGTTTTTATGTACTTTTGAGCTGAGTTCAGGTGATTTTGCATGAGATAGAAGCTTCAAATGACACATTTGATGTTGGCAAACAAAGAAGAAATCGTGCTCCGATTTACAACATCGGGCTACGATTTTACAGCAAATTTCAGACATTTTGTCTCGTAAAAAATCGTGCTCCGATGGAACCAAATCGGGCTACGATTTGGCAGACGCTCCAGCTGGGATATGAGTTTAATGAAGCAATCATGCTCCGATTTACAGCATCGAAGTACGATTTTAGCGTATCTAAGAATTTGCCTATAAAAGGGAAGTTGTTTTCTGAAGGAGAGGTTGGAAATTTTGGAGAAAGAAACTGACTTTTGGAGCTGGAGATCTGGAGAGAAGGTGGGAGACCATCAAAACTCATATCCGGTTACCAATTTCATGTAATGAATACTTCTTTTACATTAGTTATTTGTGTTATAGCCACGGGTAGCTAGATCTTTTGTGATTAGGTCAAGAGATGATTCTGTTCTAGCTCATGTTTATGTAACCTGTAACTCTTAATCTTTATGAATGTCATTCTAGTTTATTCAGTGTAAATCGTTCTTAATGCTTTTATGATTCTGACCCAATATAATTGATTCAAGAGTTTATATGACTATTGACACTAG
>Ga0315915_1000622_pt1 | contig 38175 bp, 14 predicted proteins | sample MpolbnodulesMG_FD_207738 | JGI IMG/M metagenome (GOLD analysis project Ga0315915, IMG submission 207738) | Medicago polymorpha root nodule microbial communities from Los Angeles, California, United States - branched nodules | ecosystem: Host-associated > Plants > Roots > Nodule | place: USA...
TTGTTATTTTCAAAAAAGTTATATTTTTAGTTAAGAACCATACGAAAAGCACCTAAGGAATTGTACCTAAGCTTTGTCCTTTTTTTTGTTGAAGGAAAGTGGTTGTTTTCTTTATATATAGTATAGATTAAAGGATAAACAACAAAACGGAATTTTTTGAGAGAACAAAACATCTTGTTTTATTTTTTAGAGACTAAAATCAAAATTTATTATACTTTTAGTGACGAAAGAGTAGTATCAACAATATTTACTCTAATACACATACTATCAACAATATTTTTGAGTTGAAATTTTAAATTATATATACATTTAGGGAGCCCTAGTATCGACCCCAAAGATAAAGGTCCACCGATGGACCTCATTAAATGACCTGCTACAACTTGGATATTAATATGTTAAACGGTGTTTGTTGTTATTGCTGAAGTTGTTGTTTTTATTAAAGCTTTTAGTGTTAAACGGTGTTTTTATTAGAACGAGGATGAATTCTATCTTTAATGATTTTTTGTGTATGATGCAGTTCTAACAAAAAGCATATCCACTATCCAAATTCATATCCAATTAGACACACTTCAAACAAAAACAGTGAATGTCTTCCATTCTTCTCTCATTTCATTTAGTTTTCATTTTAATTTTCGGAAAGAAAATTGTTTTTGCCGTGCTATCTTTTCCTATTTCCCAGATTTTCGGCCAACACAGTATCAAAAAACACACTCATACGCAATGCCTTTTGGTTTAAAGGATAATGTTAAAGGAAAAAAAATTAAAATGACAAACCATACTCGGTGATAACTTATCAGATCTAAGTAATCGATGACAACAACTATTGAAATAGACAAACAAGTAAGAAACCAAGTTCAGATGTATTAACTGGGCTTCTTTCTTTATAATTTTACACTCTTGCAGATCATGTTGTTTTGAATCACTTCTTCTTCCTCTAACTTACAAAAATTGATTGGTCGGAGGCAAAAAAATGGCACCCACTTCTTTTGTATTGAAGTGGTAATTGTTCTTTAGAAGAGAGTCAATTGCAGATTGATTTTGTTGGAGATATGTGTTGGTAGAAGAAGAAACTAAAATATAAAGAAAATAAGTTATTCAAATTTATGCCACCAAATATTTTAGTCATTTACCCAAAAATGATTGTCAGATGGTTACTGGCTATAGCGAGTCACACTGTGAGGTCCACAGTTGGTCCCTTAGTTTTAGGGTCCATATTAGGGGCTTCCATACATTTATTATATTATATAATAATGTATATCAATAATTTATTATTTTAATATGATCGTACAAGTTTACAAGTCAATTTTACTTGAGCAAAAATGGATTAGCTTAAACTCTCAATTCTGACAACCCTTCTATGTAGTCTTTAGTATTTTGTTAATATATAACACCGTAAAATTTCTTATAATTTTTAGGGTTAATATCTAAACTAGCGCCTATAGTTTGGGTGAAGTTTGTAAATAATCCCAATAAATAAAAAAAATATAGATTTCACCCCTGGATTCTTTATATTTTACAAAATCTAAAATAACTTTTCTTGAAAATTATAACTATTCATTTCAAAAAAATCATGAAGTCAAACAAACACAAAAGAGGGGATGTGTCGCTGACTTGAATGAATTAAAATATTAAAGAAGTGAAGGAGTTATATGTCCATTGTTCGAATCCTAGCAAAAAAATAAAAGAGAAAAAAGATAACATTTGTCGGTAAAAAAACACAAAATAACTTCTACTTTTTTAAATTAAACAATCTCTAAACCCCTCAAGTCTTAATAACCATATTCCAAAACAAGAATAATTCTTATATGACACAACTTTGAGTCAAGATCCTCTCCATTTATAACTTTTTTTTCATTTGTTGCAATTTGAAGAGAGATAGACAAAAAAAAATAAAATTGTGTCTATGTTTGAGGTTCAAACTCCGGCCACAAAAAAAAAAATCGAGAAAATCTTTTATGGACACAAACACAAATAAATCTTGTTAGACACATCCTCACATAAAATAAATTTTTTTAGAGAAAAAGTATTTAGTCATATCAATTGACATTATTCAATTTTATTATTTTTATTTTTTTATGATTTTGTATGTGTGTCCAAATATATTTATTTAGGGCTTATGTCCAAGTAAATATACCTTGATCAAATCATGTGTCTAAATCTTTAGATCACACAGGAATTGCTACGAAACAAAGGACTGTTCGAAAGAAAGAAAAAAAAAGAAAAAGACATGGTCACGCAATGCACGGAAATTAAACAGGGAAAAATAAAAAGTAAGGTTATTGACATATAACTAGCCGTTGCGTTTCTACCTTTTCTGCTGCCACAACGGCTAGTTAGTACGATCGTTTCATTTTAAATCAACCAAACCCTCTTCACAATTCATCATATTCTTCTTCACTTCCATATTTTCATTTCTTCTTCTTCTTTTTTCGGGTACCGATTGGATTCATTCATTATCGTTCGATTTTTATGGCTACCATCAATGGGAACACTGATGCTGCTCAACCGATTGTTCCTCCAACAAAACAACCTCTTCCTCCTCCTAAGTCCGTTGATTCCACCTCTGTTCTCAAAAGGTTTCTCATTCACATTTTATTAAATCTCTCTCTTTTTCTTGTTTTTGTTTCATGTCAATATATGTTTGCTTGTGTTTTTGCTTCATTACATTTTTATTATTATCATCATTGTTGTTGTCATTCTTAATAGCTGAATGTTACCTAATATCATCAATATAGAAAAATCGAATAAAATGCAATCATGTTTGAGTCATCAATTTCTATTAATTCAAACACAGACAGGAATGTGGTTATATTTACAATAATGTTATGCTGACATTCAAAGTGATACCGTCGACATTGTATATTAATATGATTGGTTGGATCTTTATTCCTTTGCCCAACACCTCGGGATGCGTGCATAGAAGAGGAGATGCATGACCCACATGATTGGTATATGGTGTCCCTGCAAAGTGCACCGACACCGTATACCATTCATGTGAGTTGTTCATTTCTGGTTTATGCATACATCCCAAGGTGCCATATAAGGGAATGAACAATCAACCGATGGTGATGCAATATCAATCTGAGCAGCAGCACAAGATTATTGTGATACCTTGTGTAGCTTAGTTTTGTTACATCCCATAATTTTCTTAAATTACTACAAGTGTCTATGTAAGCGTGTATCTGTTTATGTGTCACTGCTACATAGATCAATTGTGATACCTTGTGTAGCTTAGTTTTGTTAAATCAATAAGTTATCTATAATGATTTTTGAATATTCTTAATCAGTAGTTCAGTACTCCGAACACTAGTTAGCAGACCCTTGTTATTACTGTCATTTGTAACGGCATTTGATTTGATTTGATTTGATTTGATTCTAACACCTGCTTTGTTTGTGTTGGTCCAATTTGATCTGTGTGTTGAGCAGGTTGCAGTCTGAATTGATGTCATTGATGGTAAGAAGCTTATATCCGCTATCATTATTGTTTCTTTACAACAAAGAGTAAACTTTCTGAGGCAGCTTTTATTAGTGTTTTTTTAGAATCACAGTGACGCCTTAATTTTGTTGAGGTTAAAAGTTTTTGCCAAAATTACGGTGGCACATTGTGAATCTGAAAAACTATGTGAATCTAAACATGTATTAAGTAAAAGTGTGGATCAGTTGAAAAGTAGATATTAATGTTTTGCATTTTTGTGATTGATCTGTCAGATGAGTGGTGATTCTGGTATATCTGCTTTTCCTGAGGAAGACAACATATTCTTGTGGAAAGGAACAATAACAGGAAGCAAAGAGACAGTGTTTGAAGGCACAGATTACAAGTTGTCACTTTCTTTTCCTAATGATTATCCTTTTAAGGCTCCTAAAGTCAAGTTTGAAACTACCTGCTTCCATCCAAATGTTGATCTTCATGGCAATATATGCTTGGACATACTTCAGGTAATGTGAAATGATCTAAGGAACATTTTCATGAGCATTTGTTGTTGACATTGTTTTGGCTTGACATACTGATCTTATTTCTTTGTTTGTTTATAGGATAAATGGTCATCTGCTTATGATGTCAGAACAATTCTACTATCCATACAAAGTCTTCTTGGAGGTAGACACAATGATTGAAAATTTTCTGCACACATGAATTAATTATTTTCTGAATTTTGCATGCTGTTAACAAGTTTTTCAATATGCACATATATATGTGTGAAACTATTTTAGGCTTGCACAGTATACAAATTAGATTAGTGTATTCTTTGTACTTTTCCTAATTCTTTTTTTAACTTGTTAATAATGTAGAGCCAAACATTAGTTCACCACTAAATCCACAAGCAGCACAGCTTTGGAGCAATCAAGAAGGTAATAAACATATTTAATAGTCCTGCAATCATTATGAGTCTTGTGAATGGATATAATCTGTGAATCCCAAATATAGTTATAATGATTTTTGGTGATTTGTTATACAGATTACAGGAAGATGGTGGAGAAGTTGTACAAATCTCCAAGTGCTACTGCTTAGACCTTTGGAGGTCTATCATTCAAGTTGGAGAAAGGCTCTTTTCTGTCTGCTCTAGAGAAGAGAAATGATGAAAACCCATTTAGTTTTAGGTGATCCATTTACTTTTTATGTTCTACTGATGTGGTTCTGAAACCTTTTAACAAATCATTTTATGTTTTCTCTTCATATTGAAAGTTAAATTTATAATACATGATTTTTTGCCCTGGGACAGTGATTATAATTTTTCTGTTTAAACAAAATTTTGTCTCAATAGTTCACTCTGTTGGTCTCGATGACCGACGACCGTAATGTGAGTGTAAATTAAACTACTGAAATCCAAAAGAAATTGATTTTTACAGCACAGCGTTAACAATATAATGAACACTTATTTTAATGTGGAAAACCATAAAAAAATCGAGGGGAAAATATGGGGACAAACTTCGAAAAATATTCCACTATATCAAAGAATATTACTTCTCTCCACTCTCTCAGACACACAAGATATAAAACACAAGATATACAATATATAGTCTTTCCCATGCTTTTAGAATTTACCTTACACTTAATTTTTCTTCTCTCTCACACACTTCTACACAAAGTTATGTACCCAAAGTGTGAAACTTCTTCAACATATACTTAACTTTCAAAACCGTCTCCACCGCAAGCTAATGAAATCGTTGTAAAGATATGACATAGCTTATCTTTTGAAGGAAAAAATGCATCCATGCATTTATTGCATTGAAATTACTTAGCTGCACAATTTGCCATTGGCTGGACATAACCACACGGATTAGTTATTTAGTTAATGGCAAATTGAACATTCAGGTTTTTTCAATGTATTAAATGCAAATTCATTTTTCCTTCAAAGAGTATGTTATGCAATATCTTTCCAGTGCATAAGCTAGCTTGCATGCTCAAGATTTTGAAAGTTAAGCATATGGAGGTTTGACACTTGATGCATGACTTTCTTTGATGTGAAAGAAGTGCATAATTTTCAACTCTCCACCGGTTCATTCAACCGACTCAAATTAGTGTCCCACAATTCATTTGTTTTGACAAAAACTCGAGTTATGATCAATTTAACAACTTTACAAATTAGAACATTTTTAATGAGCCTATTGGTGACTTTCTTCAAACTTGGATGAATATTTTTTGTTTTTTTGACCAAAAACATGGATTAGTATTAAAATAGCTCTTAATGGTTAAAAGTACAGTTCTACCGAAAGCTGTTCATGATAAATCAGTTTTCAATTTCTGTTAAAATGTTGTTCAAAAAATTCATTAACCAATAGTTGCAACTTGAATAGTTATTAATGACATTCATGCTTTGTTCAATGGACGAATTTCTTACGAGCCCCCTCATTATTTCTTCATAAGTTCTTTGAAATGATAATGTGCCTGAGAGAGCATGTAGCAGAACCATCAACTAACTTGTTCAAAAAAATGAAAGCCCTGAGCAAAACGGGGCAATAGAGATACCATGTTGCAGGAAGACACCACTACTATTCAGGACCAGAAGTTTAGCATTTAGTGCATTACTAGCTCAACTAAGAAGCCTTTGACCATGTTGTCGTCCCTTATGAAAATCACCACAAGAAATACTATCCAAATATGAAATGAAGGAACCATCAACATTAACTTTTTTTGTTTTAGAGGGATCAAAACATTAACTTTAAACACTCCAGAAGGAGGCCTCTACAGGTGGAGTTTTAGAGATCTCACATTCAATTGAGTATGGTGAGAAGCCGCATTGGAGAGGGCATGACTCATATTTATCTGTCTAACATATGAGAGAATACAATCTTACTCCTATCCTTCAACATAGTCCAAACTAACACACTAAAGAAAAGGCAACATATGAGTTGTGTAGTACCAAAATACTAAGACTAAATAAGGTGTGTCACACTTGACTGATGTAGTTCTGCCAAGATACTAGTAACATCTTCACATTTCCTACATGATCCAGGGGCAGATAGACCCTTAGGACAGGCACTAGATACTCATTTGAAGCTAGGAGTAGGAGTGATAGGCATCAGCAATGTCCTCAAGATTCAAGAATTTCACAACTTGTGATCAACCTCTCTCTCTAGAATCACACATCATAACCATATCTAATGATCCAATAAGTGTTAGAAACAATTTGAGGTCAAGGTTTGGCGATCACCTTCTAAATTCCCGACGAACACTCTTGGATTGATTTAGGCTTAACAATAAATTTACAAGTTATCCCCTCAAAAAAAAATTACAACTCATTAAATAAAAAAATAATCTCTAGTCCTTAAAAAAAAAAAACTCTTATTAGTTAATAGTGTAAATAATTTGTTTTCCTTCATTTTCATCCAATTGACTACTGTAATTGGGTCATTTTTGTTCAAAACTATTAGTCAAAGTAAAAAATATATGTAAGGTGGCAGGTTACATATATATGTCAGAGTCTCATTGATGCCAAATTCACTCTTCCATTCTCGTCTTCTCTATGGTTACCCACCACCCTCATCTCCGTTGAAACACCCATTTGATATGTATAACGTGCCATTATTAATTATATATATTTTTATTTTGATTAATAGTTTTGGACTGAAATGACCGATTTGTGTTAAACATACATAATTTAAAGGGGTCAAATTGAATAATTTTACGGTTAAGCCACCCAACTTAACTTAAAAAACAAGTTAATAGATAATAAATGTAATTAAGCCTAAAGTTATATACAATATCCATATTTTTTTTTGTTACAATACAATATCCATATATAAATTGAAATAAAAAAAATCCATCTATAATTCTTTATTTTTTGAAGCCGTATACAATTCTAAAATCAATGTTGAATCAAATTTCATTAGATGTAATTATTGATTTTGACAGATAAATCTAAAATCAATGATAAAGATGATTTATAGATAATGTGAACTGTTAAATAAATGAGCAATATTATGAATTGAGCTATTTTTTTTTTTGTCAATTAGCGTAGTGGCTAAAAGAAATTCATCTTTTAAAATGTTATTATGAATATATAGTGGTGAACAGTGAGTCGGACGACACCGTTTGAGGACTTTTCTCTGATACAGTCGTCAAAACTAGAATCAAAGTTTTTCTTCGTTCCCCGCATCGACATAGACATTTGAATCAGAAGAAGGACGCAGCAAAGATGAGTCGGAACGACTCCAAATACTTCTCCACCACGAAGAAGGGTGAAATTCCTGAACTCAAAGAGGAGCTTAATTCCCAGTATAAGGTTCCTTTCCTTTTCCTCAGATCCCGATCCCCTTTCTCTCTTTTCGCAATTTCCATTTCTAGATCCGATCTGGATTCCGTCTTTACAATTCCTCGATGCGTACATCTTTTAATTACCGAACCAATTATGCGTACATCTGGATTCCTATTTCTGAATTTCATATTGTACTAAGAATTATGAATATTTGCATTTACAAAAGATGGTACAAACTAAGCTTTAGGTGGTTTAGGCATGTAGAGAAAAAACCGGTAGATTCTGTGGTAAGGAAAGCAGATCATATGGATGATAGTCAAATAACTAGAGGTTAGAAGAACTATTAAGAAGTATCCAGAGATTAATGAGATGGCCGTCGTTTGATCCATGTAGCCAGTCTCACTTAGTGGGATAAGACTTGATTGTTGTTGTATTAAGAATCTTTACATTATTATCGTGCTGCGATTTGTTGATGTTCTGATTAACAATTCATTATTATAATTCTTAAGAAAAAAACTCATTATTATAATAGTAATACATGTTTTGTTGTTTCTAATTTGTTAGATGTGTTTGTCTTACTTTTTATGGTAGTCACTCGCTTTCATTTTCTGTTGTCAAAGATTGTGTTTAAGATGTGTGGGTAGTTAAAATCTTTATTTGAATTGTAAAATCTCAAGATTTTGCTAGCCCTCGGCAATTATGAGTATATGCAGAATCCTATGTTGGCGAAATTGAGTGGAATCACCCCTTGTTAATTATTGAATCCTACATTCTACGATCTTTGAAATGTTTCTGCAATTATGCTTACAAATGAATTTGAATTTATATGAGTATTTGAAGTGTGATTTAAGGTTTTAACTATCTTAGATGTCAGCTATTTCAAGTGATTTAATGTTTTCTTTGTCTTACTAATGCTATTATATATGCATTTATGTGAATTTATATGCATATATATGAGTTTTATTAGTGTTACGGTTCTACGATTTACGATTTTATTTCCCCTTCCCGATTTTATGTTAAATCTCGATTTGACTACCTTGAGTCTGACTTCTATTTATTTTATGTTTTTCAGGATAAGAGAAAAGATGCAGTGAAAAAAGTAATTGCAGCTATGACGGTTGGAAAGGATGTGTCATCACTGTTTACAGATGTGGTAAATTGCATGCAAACAGAAAATTTGGAGCTGAAAAAGTTGGTATACTTGTATCTGATAAATTATGCAAAGAGCCAGCCGGACCTTGCTATACTTGCAGTAAATACATTTGTAAAGGTGAAAGCTCGAATGACCATTCTTTTGTCAGTATATTTTCCTTACTTTCATTCAGTGTCTTTTTGTATCATTTCTTTTTTTACTCTTTGCTATTGCTAATTTCTTGGATTTTGGTGTTCTCGAGACTACATAGTATATCCGTTTTCCCTTCCTATCTTGTTCTCCAAATTTATGTTTAGAATAACTTATAGTTGCCTTTCCCAACTCTTACTCATGGCAGTTGAATGTTGTATGACAAAATTTTCATTTTATGAAATGCTGCTCAGGATTCACAAGATCCAAATCCTTTAATTCGCGCCTTAGCTGTGCGAACAATGGGATGCATTCGTGTGGATAAAATTACCGAGTATCTATGTGATCCCCTTCAAAGATGTCTAAAGGTGCATACACAATTCGTTGATAATTTTCCCATGTCTACTTTTTAGTTTGAAATCACTATTTTTGATTTCTTATTGTGTTGATTCCGGTGACATTTGTATTTGGACTAACTATTTGTAACCTGTGCTTGTGTTTGATATATGTTGACAGGACGATGATCCATATGTTCGCAAGACAGCAGCCATTTGTGTTGCAAAGCTGTATGACATAAATGCAGAGTTAGTTGAGGACAGGGGTTTTTTGGAATCGCTGAAGGATTTGATATCTGACAATAATCCAATGGTTGTTGCTAATGCTGTTGCGGCACTCGCTGAAATTCAGGACAATAGCACTAGACCCATCTTTGAGATCACTAGTCATACACTATCAAAGCTCCTCACTGCATTAAATGAATGTACAGAGTAAGTCTTTGTTTTGAAATTTGAAATACTTTCAACTCTAGTTATAGTGCAACTCCGGTAGAAACTTGATTACATTCCAGGTATTTGAGTGATTTAGTTCTCCTCTCCTCTAAGATCCTCTCCAAAACTAATGATATCCCCTCTAATAAAACAGTGTTTATTGGTAGAACCTCTATTACATTCCAGGTATTTGAGTGACCTAGTTCTCTCCCTCTTTTAGATCCTCTCCAAAACTAATCATGTCCCCTCTAAGAAATTTTCCGTTTCTCTTGTTTATAACCTACCATCTCTCACTACCTAACCAACTAACTATTCAACTACTCCCCCCATTTGATACTGACTGTCACTCTAAGAAGATGATAAAAAAGCATATTATGTGTGATTTTATCTTTTCAATGTAACCTTAATTTTTCTTTTCAATTTTTCCCGTTTTTACCGTGCATTTATAACAATGACCAATACTCCATTAATTATAAGGACTATTTAGTAATTTTTTTCCACTTATCAAGTCATTTGTTGCTTTTCTTAAACCTTGTGAAAAACCTTAAACGACAGTCAATTTGAAATGGAGGGTGTAGCTAACAAAGGGAGTTACCTTACAATATTCTCTCCCTATACATTCACCCGGTCCTCAAGCTGAACAGCTTGTAGTTGCTTAAAACAAAACCCTGCTAGCTAGGGTCTCACTGTTTGAAATATTATAACCATGATACAAATGAAATACAATAATCTGCCTCTAAGATCAAGAGTGCAAATTGCCATAGTTGATTGTAGAATTTGATGCTATCCTTAACAGCTGATTTTCATGATGATTTTGACCTCTTTGGAGCAATATATTTTGATAAAACATCTTTGTAGAGATTGTATCTTAGAGAAATATATGTTAGTAGTAACTGAATATGCATCTTGATGACGATTTAAAACATAAAACCAAAAAATATCAAGTTATTTTGTCTAGTTGATTGTGCAGTATTGTAATTTTTTAGCCACTGTTTCAGCTGTCATCATCCTGTCTTTCCTTGTCCATCTTTTAACCTGTTGTTTCAATCAATCTAACACAACTTGGTTTCACTTACCAGATGGGGTCAAGTTTTTATACTGGACGCTCTTTCTAGATACAAGGCTGCTGATGCACGTGAGGCAGAAAACATTGTAGAAAGAGTTACCCCACGGTTACAGCATGCCAATTGTGCAGTTGTACTATCGGCTGTTAAGGTGATTCCACTGCCCTCACCTGTAACTTCTTATCTTGCAGACCATTTGTCAATATTAATGCATCGGTAATCACTAATCACATTCTGCCTGGTGTGCTAACCACAATTTATAATGACATGTAGATGATCCTTCAACAAATGGAACTCATCACCAGCACTGACGTGGTCCGGAATCTTTGCAAAAAGATGGCTCCTCCTCTTGTGACATTACTCTCAGCAGAACCTGAGATACAATATGTTGCCCTGCGAAATATCAATCTTATTGTACAAAGAAGGCCGACAATTCTTGCACATGAAATTAAGGTATTGATCTAAATTTTATTGTGAACTCGTCACTTAGTTATAAACAAACTAGGTCACCGGATTATAGGCCTCTTTTATTTTAGACGCCAAATGATTACGGGCCTCCTGTTCTATCTGTAGGTGTTCTTCTGCAAATACAATGATCCTATATATGTGAAAATGGAGAAATTAGAAATCATGATAAAACTTGCTTCAGACCGAAATATAGACCAGGTAAGCTTTACATTATACAGCTTTCAGTTCAATATTTTCCTCCCCTCTCCATTTTTTCATTTTTTTTTTGTGAATAAAAAATAATTTTGTTTTTCTTTCAAAAAAAATAATAATTTTGTTTTGTTAAAAGTGAGCTCCAGTGATTTTAGTGAACACTACACACTATGAAATGAATTGGTAAATCGATTGAAACAACTGAAAATAAATGAACATTTTTATTGAATGGTCAAAAAAAGAAGAGAGGCTTCTCCAACAAGGGTTTCCTTTCACAAAGGATTTCTGCATTCACACAAACTTTCTAATTCACATAATGAATATAATTTACTATTTTTCTCTAATGAGTATCCTCTACCTAGCAAAGTTCCATAACTAATTCTAACTATAACTCCCCTTTATTCATTATCCTAACAGGCTCACCTTTCTTTTATTAATTTGACACAGAACTGCTGTTTACTATGTGCATACATATTTAATATTTAATTTGCCAGAACAATTTTTCTCATGAAACTTTAAACCGTTGCAGCTATTCTATAAACAATTTTTCTCACCTTTTTTTAAATTTTTTTTTTTTGACCCATTGGTTACGACATTGGCAGGTTTTGTTGGAATTTAAGGAGTATGCTACGGAAGTTGATGTAGATTTTGTTAGAAAGGCTGTTCGTGCAATTGGTCGTTGTGCCATTAAATTAGAGAGAGCAGCTGAAAGATGCATTAGTGTTTTGCTAGAGCTGATCAAGATAAAAGTAAATTATGTGGTTCAAGAGGCAATCATTGTTATCAAAGACATATTTAGACGATACCCCAATACGTATTGTTATCTTTCCTCATCTTTTTTTTTTTTTGGGGGGGTGGGGGATAGAGAAGTTGGTGATTAAGCATTACTTGAAACTTTATTTGAAAATTTGTTTCATTTTGCAGATATGAGTCCATAATTGCAACTCTTTGTGAGAGCTTAGACACCTTGGATGAGCCCGAAGCCAAGGTATATGTTTTCTGAGTGCGTTTGTAATTGACAGTTTTCATCAGCATGCTTTTACCTTTTAATCCACTTTCCTATCTGGACAGGCATCAATGATCTGGATAATTGGTGAATATGCGGAAAGAATTGACAATGCTGACGAGCTTCTTGAAAGTTTCTTGGAAAGTTTCCCCGAAGAACCTGCGCTAGTCCAACTACAATTGCTGACAGCTACTGTTAAACTTTTCCTTAAGAAGCCAACTGAGGGCCCACAGCAGATGATTCAGGTCCTTCCTCATAACACATTATTTGTTCAAATGCATGGCTTTAATGTTTTTTTAATTCCAAATGGATATCATATGTGTGACTCGCTTTAATGTCCTCAGAATCCTGTTCATATTTTATAGATAAATTAGCTTGAAGATATAGCAATATTTTTCTACCAAAATCTAGTAGGACAACCCTTTCGCTAAGTATGTAAATCCGTGCAGTCCTTTCCCTCTTTCTTCAAGTGGTCTATATAAGCAACTTCTCTTTTTACAATCAATTGTTGTATATCTTAAATTAAACAACTGTGTGCGTTTGCCGTTATTGGTTTTACAAATCTTTGATAAATATTTTTTCAAAGAGAAAGATAGAAAACCTAGCAAATTTGAGCTTATATCTGGAACAATTCCCAAAATTATTGGAACCAAATCTGAAAGACAAATTTTCCGTTGTATCCTTTGCTATCTATTTGGTTATAGAGCCTTCTTTATATTGTTTCATAAAATTATCTATAGCTGTTTAATTTACATTCTTCAAAACCTTCAATGTTAGTTTCACTATAGCTAATCTTTACAGGTTGTTTTGAACAATGCGACCATGGAGACAGATAATCCTGATTTGCGAGATCGTGCATACATATATTGGCGTCTCCTCTCAACCGACCCCGAGGTTTGATTTCTTGAATTGGAATCCAGTTTTTTCAGTTCACAATCATACCAACATGTAGCTAATTAGTTGAGGTGGATACCTGGCTGTAGATTGCATACCTAAACTGAATTTATCAACTTAACTCTTTTCAGAGAAGTTCTTAATATGTTTTATCATTCTCTTTAAAGTATACGGTACAATACACTTAATATGATTGATCATTTGTCTAGCCACATGGAAATAACAACTTTCTCTCTCAGAAATTGTGTGTTAGACACAAATTTTGTCCCTCCCTTTGATGTACCTAACTTGTCTTCTCCAGGCAGCTAAGGATGTCGTGTTAGCTGAGAAGCCTGTGATAACTGATGACTCAAACAACCTCGATCCTTCTCTACTTGACGAGCTTCTAGTCAATATTGCTACATTATCTTCTGTTTATCACAAGCCCCCTGAAGCATTTGTTACCCGCACACTTGCTTCGGCCCAGAAAACTGAAGATGATGACTATCCTGACGGAAGTGAATCCGAGTCATCTGTAAATCCTGCTAATGGCCCTGGGTCACCTCCTACTTCCAGCTATACAATACCTGCATCTGTGACACCAGCTTCACCTCCACCTGCTGCTGCACCAGTGCCAGATTTACTTGGTGATTTGATGGGCATGGATAATAGTTCTATTGTTCCTCTTGACCAGCCAGCTGCTCCTTCAGGGTGAGTAAAATTAAGAAGTGTGGGTTACTTGTAAAATGGCTTACTGCTATCTGTTATGCATTTTAGAAGAGTTACATATGATTTATCATGCGATAAAAAAGAGAATGGTTAAATATGTTTTTTTAGTCCCCCTAAAACTTGGTTTAAGTCCCTCCTTTAAAAATTGGTCTTTTTGTCCCGCAACTTTTGAAATATATTGTTCATGGTTTTTGTATGGCGTTAAAGGGGCGGGAGGACTAAAACACAACTTCAGGGACAAAAAGTATATTGTTCATGGTCTTTGTATGGCTTTAAAGGGGCGGGGGGGCTAAAACACAACTTCAGGGACAAAAAAATGACATTTCAAAAGTTGGGCAGTGAAAACACGTTACTTTTTAACTGGGGAGGGGGCATGTCATCTGTGGTCCTTGTGGTAGAAATCAAAGGGGCGGGGGTACTGAAACTGAAACCCAATTTCAGGGACCAAAAATTGACATATTTCTAGAATTGGGGGTCGGAAACACGTTACTTTTCAAAGGCAAGATTGAAACAAGTTTTGAGAATGTCTAGGGGACAATAGTATTTAACCAAAAAGAAAATATTGTTTTTTTTTTTGGTATTGAATAGTGATTAATGATAATGAGTTTTTTTTTTTGACGTGAATAATATGTGATGTTGTAATTTGTTAATAAATATTAAAACATGTTCACATGACTTTGGGATGGCCTATCAACATATATAATTGTTGAGCAGTTTCTGAAAGCTTCATTACCTTGCAATATACATAATAATGCTTGATTATATCCTCCTCTGCCCTGATTGCAGGCCTCCTTTGCCCGTTGTACTGCCTGCTTCAACTGGTCAGGGTTTACAAGTCAGTGCACAGCTTACTAGGCGGGATGGTCAAGTATTCTACAATATGTTATTTGAGAACAATTCTCAAGTTCCACTTGATGGATTCATGATCCAATTTAACAAGAACACATTTGGTCTTGCAGCTGCTGGGCCCCTGCAGGTTAAATATTGCATATATTGGCTTTTTACTTGAATATTTTGATAGAAATTCAGTTCTACTAATAGATGGCTTATTGCTTTCAGGTTCCACAATTGCAACCTGGAACATCAGCTAGGACACTCCTTCCAATGGTTATGTTCCAGAACATGTCCCAAGGTCCGCCTAGCTCAGTTTTACAGGTTGCCTTAAAAAACAACCAACAGCCTGTGTGGTATTTCAATGATAAAATCTTATTCCAAGCATTTTTTACCGAGGATGGTAGAATGGAGCGTGCCGCTTTCCTTGAGGTATATACCTTTCCATTCATTTGATCTCTTTTCACTGCCATAACATTTATGCTATATCTTGAGTTTTGATTCTTTGATTTGCAATTTTTTTTAATGGGATTATTTCTGTTATTAAGGACTAGAGGACAAAGTGAAATTTTAAACAAATTCAATAACTGCCACTTTTCATGACTTATGCTTGGATGTAGAAATTGAAACCTTATCATTGACTGTGTTGCAGACATGGAGGTCCCTTCCTGATTCAAATGAAGTTTCCAAGGACTTCCCTGCAATTGTAATTGGTGGTGTGGACGCAACCGTGGAACGACTGGCCGCATCAAACATATTCTTTATTGCAAAGCGCAAGAATGCGAACCAGGATGTGTTTTACTTTTCAGCTAAACTGCCTCGAGGGATACCACTTTTAATCGAACTTACCACAGTGGTTGGAAACCCTGGTGTCAAATGTGCAATCAAGACACCAAGCCCTGAAATGTCAACATTTATCTTCGAAGCCATTGAGTCTCTTCTTAGGAGTTAATATTATTTTTGTTTTTCTTTTTGAATTTAATTTTGTTTATACATTGTTTTTGTTGGTATATTGATAGATATTCCAAATTGATGTTTAAGTTCGAAAAAATTCCCTCACTGTTGCATATATAACTGTGGTTTTGTGAACAGCATTTGTTGAGAGGTTGGATGGCTTGTATTATTTTGATATGTAAAACAATGATTATGATTACTTATATGCTATTAGCTTTTTGTATTAGATCATTCTTTAGTCTATTTATCTTGGTTTAACATTGTAGAAGTTTTAAGAAGATCAAGCAAGAGAAATTAAAATTGCGTGCAGATAAATACATATTAGTAATTAGTAAATGAATATCTTGTGGTGGGAAACTATCACACAAACATTATAGTTGATGAGGATGAATATTAGTAAGATTTCACTTCAATGAATAACATTGAGATGGGGAGGTTGGTCATTTTTAACAATATGTCATCCCATTATTTTTTTTTACCAAGTAGACTATATGCATCTCATTTTATTTGAAAAACTAATTGATTATTTAGTAAATTTTAATATTCACTCCATTATTTAAAAAAAAATAATTTAAAAGTGTTTTGCAGCAATAAATTAAACCAACTAAAATGAATCGAATATGAGTATGAAGTTGATTTCTTTGTAATAGATTAAAACAAAAATGCTTATGAAATTGACTTGTTTGTTATAGATTGATTATTCTTAAGAGGTTTTAAAAAAATAATCATAAATTATGATTGAAAATTCATTCAAGTTCAGTTAAAATAAATTTTCTTTCAAGTCAATTTTCCCCCATTAATATGGCTAAAAAAGTAAAAACACATACCTCATAAACTATCTCTCTCACGCTCACTCATTAAAAATGATTTTCTTCAAAAGCTAATCAAAATAATAATATCATTTTCAAAGTAAAAATCAACTTTTAACAAATTTTTTGAGAAAAACTTAGAAACAATAACATCAAAAATGATTTAAAAAAAATATTAAACAAATTAATATTTAAGTGATAATTTGGAGAGTAAATTGGGACCTGTCTCTCCGAATTATTAAAATTAAATTTGGAGAAACTAACGCCAATGTTTAAGTGTTGCGCTATGCATGAATGAACGTGGCAAAAGCAGTGAAAGAAATAACACAATAAGATAGGATTTTTTTGGGATAAGACAAAGTGCAACACTGAGAAATGAAGAGAAACTAACCAATCTCATCAAACCAATCAATGGCGCCAACTTCATTACCTCTCAATTTGAATTTCAAGATCACCGCCTCCGCCACCAACCTCCCTGAGCTACCGGAAAAAATACGCAACTCAAAAGTATTGGTTCTCGGCGGAACAGGTCGTGTCGGAGGATCAACCGCCACGGCGCTCTCCAACTTCTGTCCCGATCTTCGGATCATCGTCGCTGGAAGAAACAGGTAAGTGCAATGCGCATATATGCAAGTGCTTCTAACACTGTTCTATTTGATAAATTGTAATAGCGTGTGTGGAATTATGTTACAGAGAGAAAGGTGAAGCTCTTGTTGCTAAACTTGGCGGGAATTCAGGTTTCGCGCGTGTTGATATTGATGATGTTAATTCATTGGACACTGCTTTGAAAGGTGAAATTGCAATTTCAGTTTAACATTTTCGGTTTGGTAAAAAGTAGTTGATATCTGACAAACCAGCTGATGGCGAATGAACTTAGACGAATAGCGGATAGATTAGCATATTGAATTTGTGGTATTTGCTAAAATTTACGATCGAAACTAGTTGATAAGTATGAAATGACAAAAAATAAACAAAAGGGCAGCCCGATGCACTAAAGCTCCCGCATACGCAGGGTCCGGGAAGCATGAAATGACACAACAAAGAATTAATATGGTTTTTTCAATTACGATAATAAGGATAAAAATGAGAGAAAAATAAGCTATAAACTCAAACACTACTTGAAGTAACTTATCAGAAAATGCTATAAACTAGTTAAAAAACATTATAAGCTCATGAGAAAAAATTGTCACCAAACAGGTTTATTTCGGTCATATGTGGTTATAAGTATAAACTATCTGCTAAAAGCTCATAAATTGGCCTTACCCAAATTTGAGCCGTACTTGAGCTTATTTACTTACTTGCATAGACAATTGTTCGTGACAACTTATGGAAACAATTTATGATATGTTCATAAGCTGTTTTTAACTTATTTTAATAAACTACCATGATAACTTATGAAAATATGTTATAACTTCTATGAAAATTGTTTGATTTTATTTTATCTTTTGTTATGAAAATAACGGACACACAAGCACTTATATGACTTATGCTATAAGTACTTATGTAAGTTGTTTATCCAAACATGACCTAAATTAAATTCAGTTATCGATGTAGTTGATGCCGATTGCCGATTATGTACAGTTTAGATTGCCTCTGCAGGTGTGGATCTTGTAGTTCATGCCGCTGGTCCTTTCCAACAGACAGAAAAATGTAGCGTGCTTGAAGCCGCCATTAATACCAAGGTATCTCATAGTATATCTTCAACCAACAATTACCAGTTTCAAAATCTCTCTACAAAACTATGCTTATATATGTTTATATTTCCTCTGCATGACTATTTTTGGTTTTTTCCCCCTTTTTGGTGCAGACTGCATATATTGATGTATGTGACGACACAGACTATTCACAGCGCGCGAAATCCTTCATGAGTAAGGCGTTAGCCGCAAATATTCCAGCTATAACAACTGCAGGAATATACCCTGGAGTGAGCAATGGTGCTGCCCTATTTCTTCATTATTCTTCTGTTTTCCATCTAATTGTTAGAATTATTTGTTGACCGGTTATATTGAATTGACCTAGATAATACTTGATTATTAAAAGTAATATTTAATTTACAGTAGAATTGTATTGAGTTATGGTGAGTGAGTATTTTTTACATCTGTTTTTTTAGCATATGCTGTAGTTTGATTGATGATACTTACTACAATTTTATCATAGTTATGGCAGCAGAGCTAGTCCGAGCTGCAGAAAGTGAAAGTGAAAGTGAAGATAAGCCAGAGAAGCTAAGGTGACCATTTCTCGTGTGCTTCTCGAGTTTATGATTTTTTTTACCAATGCATATTTATTAACTAATCGGATATATTATCTTATATTGATTGCTTCATATGATATGCCCATATATTATCTTATGTTGATTCCTTCATATGATATGCCTAGACAGCTAAGATAGCTGAGAATCAAGCATAATGTAATATATCAAACACAATAAGGCCCTTCATTTTTGTTAAGTTATTTTTAGTCAAATGATTTTAATAATCTTCATACTTTTCTTTTTTTTGAAGAAACAAAAATTTATTAAGAAAAATGATCCTGGCTGGCTCAAGATGAGCCCACACCAACCGTGGTAAATGGTAGTTAATACAGGATTAAAATACCATTCCCCAAATAGAAACAAAAACAAACTGAAACATGAAAGGCCACAGCAAGGCTATATAGTATATACAATACAATAAGCCATTCCTACATTCCTACTTATATCTTATGCCAAGAAAAAAAACCAACAAACCAGCAAGTAACCACAACACTCCTGATCATTATACAGAAACACCAATTCCTTCTACCTCTGAGAATACCCCCATTACTAATCCACACTTCCAATACTCTTATCAACCTCTAACATAGGACAACAGCTTCACTCAGATATATTTTGGTCTCTGTACCTCTTGGAAACGTCGAATCTTTTTCTTTATTTACCTGTTTCTATTAATCCGCGTGGGCAAAATAAGATTTAGCTGAAAATGATCGTATAGAAAAAAGACAAGAGGAATGAGGTTAACCACGGGCAGAGATAACTACTTTTTTCTAGGCTTACCTGTTGATTTAGCCTCTTATAAGCTGTTATGGTCAACTCAGGTTCTACTACTACACAGCTGGAACTGGTGGGGCTGGTCCAACTATATTAGCCACAAGCTTCTTGCTGTTGGGAGAGGAAGTAGTTGCATATAACAAAGGTTGTTGTCTAGAGAGTTTGTACAGGTTGTTGATTTTATCTAGATTACATTATCATTTTGTTTGTAGGATTAAATGATGGTGCTGGAATGTTCAACTAGGAGAGAAGATCAAACTGAAGCCATATAGTGGAATGCTCAAGATTGACTTTGGAAAAGGGATCAACAAAAGAGATGTTTATCTGCTGTAAGTTCATTATTATATAGAAAATGCTGGAAGTCAGAAACTCAGAATATTCCCCTCAACTAACCATGATTCAAAAACAAACTAGAAGTAGTAAGGGCATGCTTGATTATAGTTTTTAAAACTGTTTTTTGTTCTTAAAAATAATTATATAAAAAAAAACTTGTTGGTTTGTTGTAATTGTTTGTTCTTAAAACTTGTTCTTGTTTTTTGAACAAGAAATCAAGAACGGTCTAGAGTTGTTTTTTGTTTTTATATTTTGTTTTCTCATTATTATTCCTATGCACTGTTTCATTGTTGTTATCCATTTCCCCCACCTGAATCTGTTAGGGTTCCACTTCAATACATGGTTTTCAGGAATTTGCCAGAGGTTAAAAGTGCTCATGAGATTTTAGGAGTGCCATCTGTAAGTGCCAGATTTGGAACAGCACCATTTTTCTGGAATTGGGGAATGGAAGCTATGACAAAACTTTTTCCACCGGTATGCTCGAATCACTTGGATATTGCTTGTTTGTAGATTAGTGCAATTTCTATCAGTATGCATGAAAACAATCTCTCAATGCAACATTGCTTCTGATAGGCTACTCAATCTATTATCAAATGGTTACTTTGATTTGCTATACATCAAGTATTTTCTTTCTCTGTATTATGAGCTATATGACACCCTGAAATCTGATTTAATGATGTAACAAGGAGGATAGCAAGGTCAGGCACGAGTTTTGTAGGCTTGATCTTGTTATGTGCCTATGCTTTGCAAATGTTGGCTTATATTCTAATACTTAGCTTTTGTGAAAGTACAATGGATAATAGACTATCTCTAACAACTTTTATGGAGGATTTTATTGAAAAATTCAGTTTTGTGAAATCCAAATATTCTTTTATAATGAAATCTGAACCATAACCCTAAATATCAATGAGCAAAACTTAAACCTCACTCTACATATATTACTTCTGGTTGGGACTAGTGAGAGTTGAAGAATCGTACAAACTCATTTTACATTACTTTATAACCTACTCAGATAATCTTGTGTTTATTTTGATTATGTTATGTTGATTGCAATGCAGTAAAGTTCGAACTTTTAAATGGAATGGACATGTATAAACATGATCAAGTTATGATACTACGTTGTGCAAACATAAAAAGTAAATTTGGAAAACGAATGTAAATGTGAAATAACTTACACATATCATGAGAATAAAAATGCAAAATTAAACTATATCTTAATTATTATGTGATTGACTTTTGAGCTTAAATACAGGAATATCTGAGAGACAAAAGTAAAGTCCAAAGGTTGGTTGAGTTGTTTGATCCTGTTGTTCGAGCAATGGACGGGTTTGCTGGAGAACGTGTATCAATGAGGGTGAGGCGAATGAAAATTATTGAACTTTTACTCGCTTAATCTTCTTGTACCTTTTATATTCTGTTGAATTGTTATGGTGTTTACATTAAATAAGTAAATAAACTATGTCATCTTCTGATCTATATGTACATGAACCTCAAACTAAAAATCTTCTTATCTTCTGGACAGGTTGATCTGGAATGTTCAAGCGGACGCCATACAGTTGGCATTTTCAGCCACCAGAGACTTTCAGTGTAAGTTACTATTTTCTGTTTCTTTTTTCTTTTTTTAGGTGACATTTTTTTTGTATTAGTGAGATTATTTAAGAGATGATTATTTCAAAATATTATACAATGCAATTTTTCATAATTTTTGTTCTACGTATTTGATGTGAAACATATAATATTATAACTACATATTGTATTTATACCGTTATTAAAGGAATTAAAGTTTTCATTGCAAAATTAGTTTTAGTATTCCACATAAACTACCAAACTTAAGCAGCTATGACAGGAGGGATTAATGGCGACTGCAGCATTGCAAACAAGTTTCAGACCTCGACGACACCCTTGTATTACTATTATTATTTAACAAAATTAGAATTATAATAACTCTTCATTGTTCATAACAAAATATTCCAGAAAAATAATTGCTTTTTTAAGAAGATCTCAAAAAGCTTTCATTTTGATGTGTTTTTGGTCCAAATTTTATTGTGCCTTCTAATGCAAAATGTGAAACATGGATTTTTTTAAGCATTTTCCGTAGCCCGGTTGACCAAACAGACAATTTTTTAGATCCCACAAAGACCCACAAGTACAGAGCTAGAAGTACTATGCATTTACAGCATAATTGATGGATAAGAGATGAGATTGTGGGCCCCATACTGAGGCAGGATCCACCACAGGGGACCTACAAATAATTTAGAATTTTCGCTATAAACTTGTGCATACTGATACTATACTAGTAAGTTATGACAATACAATTACTTTTTTTAGATCTGTAGGAGTTTCCACAGCTGCATTTGCACTAGCAGTTCTTGAAGGAAGCACACAGCCTGGGGTTTGGTTTCCGGAAGAGGTATATTAGCATCTAATTTTCAATCATTCTTCTTTTGGTTACATTTCAAAGATGTTATATTTAACATTTCAGCAAATAAGTTTCCTTTGTGCTGTAACTATTTTGTTGAACTCCAAATGCAGCCACAGGGAATTCCAATTGAAGCAAGAGAAGTTCTTCTCAAGCGTGCTAGCCAAGGAACGATTAACTTTGCAATCAACAAGTTAGTTTTCTTATCTTTGCGCTTGTGTTATGTTTCATGGGACTCGGTGGAAAATTTTATTCTGTTTTTGTTTTCTTTATTTGTTTTGAAATTAAACAGGTCACCATGGATGGTTGAAACAAATCCAAAGGAAGTTGGATTAGGAATATATGTATGAGTTTTTCATACCTAAGTAAAAAGTATACTTAAGCAAAATTCTTCCTTTTGTAGTGCAAGGCCATAGGTGTATATAGCTCTTGAGAGTTGAAATATCATTACTTTCTGTGCGTGTATGATATATATAGCCTTTGTATGCATCTAACAAATAATTTCTTCCTATCATTATTCTTATTATTCTCCTTAAATTGAGAAAGATTAGCGCAATAAAACGTGTTTGGTTATGCAGTGACAACTTGATTTGTCACATGATTTTGAATGAGTTGTATAGACTTAAATATAGCTAAAATTGAATTGAATGTAAATTTAATTTATATATTTCAATGTATTCATTTTGAACAGTAAATTTGAAGCTAAAAATTAATTGTAGATTTTTTTTTTTACCAAAAAAATTAATTGTAGATTTAAAAACTCCATTTTTTAACTTTTAAGTTGTAGTATAATTCTGAAGTCAAAATCATTCATTCTTGTGAACATCAAAACATGTCAGAATTAATTTTGCACTTAGAAAACAATTTTGTCTCCTCCAAAGGTGGAATGAAACATACTTCCTCCATTCCAAATTATATCAGTTTTAGAGAAATTTTGTTTAAAACTATAAATCGCTTTATAATATCAATGAAGTTCCTAATTTTTTTTTAATGAAGCATTAATAATTTTGTTGTTTGATTATACCCTTTATTATTTAATGCTCTCTCTTCTTTCAATTATATAAATCTCTCTTTCCTATATCATTAATGAATGATAGTTTTGTAAGGCTACTTATAATTTCCTTTTCTCATGCAAACATTGATTACATTTCTTAATTTGTGTAAAATGGTCAAAATCAACTTATAAATTGGGACGGATGGAGTAATAAATTAATGTTTGACAAAGTCGTAATTTCTCATATTAATTCCAACCTCTTGCCGTTTTGTTTCTGGTTCTTTATTGGGGGAGAAAAGTTGGGTCTGCTGTAATCCTCACTGGAGTAGAGATTTCATTTTGACATTCATAATCATCGAGGAAAACATTAACTCATACACACTCTGCAACTGGTGTTTTTGTAATTACAATCGTTAACGTGGTATTATACAATTTAATTTCGTCTGTACAGCTCAACATCAACATCCTGTAATGTCTATAAAATTTACAAAATTTCAAAAAATCACACCCTTCAATAATGCAAAAAATTTCAAGCTTCCTTTTCACATGCTTGGTTATCAGCCAAGCCAACACACCAACTCCTTGCTCAAATTAACGGTCAGCAAAAAAAAACGATAAAATGCTCATTGAATGCAACCATGTTGTCTTTATCTTGTCAAGAGAGAATCTACATTGACCAGCTTAGTTTATCCAACTGATATGTCATAGATTGCAGAATGGGTACCTCCTGCACACCTCAAAACTCAAAAGATTGAAGCTGCATAATAACTTAATAAATGCAGTGCTGAATTTGCTTTACTGCAAAAGTTTGGCAGGCCATATGCAGCAGAAAAATTAAAAGCACCACCCAACAAGGTCACATTCCACGACCACGACTCATACTGCAATCCAGAACCTAACTGGATTAACATTTTCGTGCAACTTTGTTACTTCCTACTTGGTCGACCAGTTTCAGAATTACCGTATGATCTCCAAACCTCTCTCCAATGTCTCCTATTGGATTGTTCAGATGAGCAATACTGATACTGATTCTCTGCATTATTTCTACCCATACTTCCAGGGCGTCGCTTTTGGGAATTTCTCATTTCCTCTTCTGCATCATACCGTGCCCGCTGAAAATAGAATGATGAAAAAAATGAATTAATATAGAGCTTGAAAAACTTGAAGAACTTGTAGATCCCTTAAAAATAACCGAAACTTGACAAACGAGTGAGAACCAAAACAGTCCTTAATTCCTATTTGCTAGGTAAAATCTTCTCAATAAACTTCTGATATAAGGTCAATGGCAACCGTTAATTGTCTTAATTGTAAGATAAAGAAACTTCTCATATAACATCAACATGTCAACTACAAATCCATATTCACCACCTCAAGGACTCCACAGGATTGGCTCCATGGAAAAAATGACGGCATTGGGCTCCAACATTTGTAAAACCATATAAAGCAGTCATCTCATCAACCTTGTTATTTGGAAATATATAAATACCTTTGCAGGGTCTGACAGGACAGCATATGCCTCCCCAATTATTTTGAAAAGCCTATCAGCATCTCTATGTACTTCCTCAGCAATAACCTTCCATATCCCATCATCTCCATGGTCATTTTTTGTTAAAGATTGGCAAGCCTACATAATAAAATAAAATTAATAACATATGTTATTTGTATATCACCAAGTTTTCAATTAAAAAAACCTTGTCAGGATGATGTCTAAGTGCAGCTTTGCGATATGCCTTCTTGATTTCAGATATTGAAACAGATGGTTCAACTCCCCTGCAATCACAATGTCAATCAGCTCATAGCCTCAAATGAATAGTGTAAAATTTCCCTAAATTAGCAAGAGAGAGATTTCAATATTATGCTTTTTCAATCATACTTGAACCACAACACATGTGGAATGATGACAATTATAAAACGGCGTGGCATCAAAATAAATCGGTGAGTCTACCATGTTCTTTTACAGGGTACCATAAAGTTAACAGCATCTACAGATTCTTTATGATCTACCAAGTATTACAAGCAAGCAATAACTGACTGACAGCTTATTGAGGTACTAGTACCCTTGGTTAGTCCCAAATGCATTATTTTTAGTTGAAATCTCTACCAAAGTTTTAGGTGATTCCTGTTTAATGAACAGGTTACATGACAATCATGTTTTTCCAAAGTCAGTGTACACAAGACAATCAGTGTATGCATTGCCTTATGTTTTCCATTAGTGCACACTTCGAGGTAATCAATACTCTAACTAGAGTATAAGTATGACCCATTGACACTTGAGAAGAATTAAAACGTAACACTATTGATGAACCATTGAGTACCACTGATTTAAAGAAAATTTAACCTTCACTACAATGATGTGGCTGTGGCGGTGGCACTTTCTTGTTTGCAGATTCTTTCATGCAAAATGGATCGAATATTTATAAACCGACATAAATGTTACCAAATTGAGCTTTTTTTTTTACTGTAATTTTTGGATTCTGGATGTGTATTTGAGGAATCCTAATTTAGTCAAATCCTGACATGAATTTTATATATTTTCTGACCCTAGATATTAAAAAATGGATTACTAAAGTTCAGGAAGCAAAGAAGGAAGATTATAAACTTCCCTTTACGTCTGAATGTTTCCCATTTCAACCTCAAACGGATTGTGTGTACAGTTTTGACATAGAAATACACACAAGTAGAATTGATGGTGACTGGTGATTTTGTGAAATTTTTTGACAGCTTCTAAAATGAGTTTAATCAATCAGTTATAGATAATAGGATAAAAGAGTACTGATGGCTTACAAAATAAGATACATATCAAGAGGGATCTCCTTTCTGTCTTCTTCCTCTAGCTCGGAGAGCCGAATGCGATATTGTTTCAAATCATTGGTAAAATTAATTGATCTATCAGATGTTCCTTTATGATTGGCATTAGCCTCTACCCCCTTACTGAGAAGAGAGAGAAGTCTCCTGAGATCACTGGCTGCTTGGGAATAATCTCTGATCATCTCGTACAGACTTGCACGTCTAGAAAGTGCCTGCAAGAGTGTGAAAACATTTTTCTCATTATCCTGTGCAATTGAAATCCTAAATAGAGAAATTCGTCAAATGCAAAAGTTATTACAGATAAAACAGGGAGGGAAGGAACAACACAAGTTTTACATTTCTAAAAAACAGAAAGATTGCAAGAACACAGTGGTAGCATCCCTAACGATCAACTATTGATTGAAAATGGATAATGCTCATCAAACTAGGCAACATGTTATTCCTAGTTTCTATATTTGACCTGAACCCCATCTGATTCAGTTACAAAGTAAAACAACTACATTAAAAAGAAGGAAGAAGAAGTTCCAGTTGAAGAGAGAAACCTTTAAATAATTCCCATCAAGAGCTATAGCCAGACTGCAATCTGCGATTGCATCAGTTATTTGACCTAACACTTTATATGCAGCGGCACGATTACAATAACAGACAGCTGCAAATGGACGAGACTCCAAATTACAAGATAAAACAGATGTATAGTGTTCAACAGCTTCTGCGTGTCTTCCAGCCTGATATGCTTCATTCCCTGCAGTCTGCATTAGAAAAGATTTACACCAATCCCAATAAAAAGCAATTTCCAAGTTACATAAAACAGGGCTGACTGAATTAAACTGATGAACATTTCTTAGAATACAACTTCAATGAGGCATGTGAATATTTTTCTGGTGCCTTTTGATGGCAGAGAAATTGTATTAGAAAAGAGTAGAGAAGCAAGGTGGATGGTGATCAATTTAAAGGAACTAGAGAATGTTACAGAGTAGCACGTGTAATGGTTATTGTCTATTGGAATGGGCATGTACAAATTATACCAGTATTAATCCTCACTCATCAGTACTCATAAAATACAAGTTGGTAGCCCAAGGGTTTATGTGCGTTTTTTTTAATTTTTTTTTTATTTAAATATATATTTCATGTTTGATGAGGGGTAACCTTGGCGCAACTGGTAAAGTTGTTGTCATGTGACTGTAAGGTCACGGGTTCAAGTCCTGGAAACAGCCTCTTGTGTAAAAACAGGGTAAGGCTGCGTACAATACACCAAATGGTGGGACCCCTTCCCAGACCCTGCGTACGCGGGAGCTTCAGTGCACCGGGTTGCCCTTTTGCCCTTATATATTTCATGTTTGATAATAATTAGATAAATATTTCTAAAAAAATGTCAAAAAAAGTGATATGATAAGAATACTTTTTTTTCAAAGCTTACCCAAATACACCTAAAAACAATCAAGTTGGATCTTATGAATTTGGTGGGAACTATTATGGGGTGACCAGGTCCCACTTCGAGACCTCAAAAAAAAAAAATCACACTTTGAGTAGTATGGGATGCTCGGTGGATTATTTAAGTGTTTAGTTCTTCTCCCTTGATAGCTAGCTTTTAAGGGAGTGTTCTCTAAGTGTGTTGATAGGTATTGACTTGAATACCCCATAATACCCAAGCCCCTATCAAAATCCTGTTCCATGATTGGAGACATTTTCTCCCCGGCTTTATTTAATTTTACAAATTGAAACAGGAGAGTATAGGCGCAACACAATTGTCACCAAGAGCAACAACAATCACAACCAGTAGAAGTAACTCAATTGCAAATGAACAGATGTACAATGCTAAAGTCGAAGTCTCTCTTCCAAAACCCATTTTTAAAGTCTATTAAACCTCAATATCTGCTGCAAAAATGCACATGAGAAAGGGAAAAAAGTACAACTACTTTTAACAACAGAAATGTACAGAAGTGTCCTATGCATTATTAAGCATAAAAAGTACACATACTTTAACAGCAGAAATGTTCTAGTTCTAGGTATTAAGCAAACAAAAATTAAAATATAAATGGCCATCATTAAAGTATCATGAAACATTGTATAAGCGAACCTTATGATGCAAGAGCTCACGCACAATGGCAGCTAGTGGTATAAGTGAAACCAAAACCTTGCTTCCACTCCTGCAAGGACAGTATCAAAGCTGATGATAAAAAAGATCATCATTGTCAAATATTCATTTTTATTGCCTTATCAGCTTGCCCGTGATTTGTGGAAGAGTAGTGTGAATGGGTTATAGGATAGTGATGATTACTTGTTTATGGCAGACACCTTTTCTTCTTGTTGTTCCAGCAAAGAAAGACCCTCTTCAAGCTTTCCTAGGTGAAAGTAGGCTTTAAGCATCATTGAACACCTCCATAGTCTGAAGTAGACAACTTTTGAGAGTTCTGAAATATCCATATATGTGACTTGGCAACCAGCAGCAATTGGAGAAGCATTCTTCTCAGCAGAACTAAGAGTCTTGTCACACTGATGAATCACCTCCTCATATCTACTCAACTGATATTTGAAACAGAAGTTAGCCAACACGAATCAATTGGCATAAATTACTACACTAAAAGGCTTATGCTGACTCTTGAGTTTTTTTGATATTAATAGATTCAGAGAATTTGAAAGAAAATACAGAAACTGTAACTTCAAAATGACACATGCTCTATCAAACATAATATAAACTTTAACAAAATTGCAGCATACTATAAGAAGAGGCACCAACCATTAAAAGAGCTTCTGCTTTCATTTCAAGCAATTTTTCAGAGTGCATACTGATCATCAACGCCTCATTAATATGTTCCAATGCCCTCTCTGCATCAGAGGATGTTCTTCTTTGCAAAAGCTCAGCAGAATGATAGATAGAATCTGATACTTTCTGTCATCCAGTGAAAATACTAATCAGTTAGGAAGAAGGGGAGAACATCAACACCACAGCCAGTTTATAAATTGTGAATTCAAAATCCTTGGCAAAAGCTCAGCAGAATGATAAATAGAATCTGATACTGTCTGTCATCCAGTGAAAATACTAATCAGTTAGGAAGAGGGGGTGGACATCAACACCACAGCCAGTTTATAAATTGTGAATTCAAAAACCTCTAGATTTTGTGAAGGGGAATGAAGAAGAAAATGCAAAATTAACACACATCCATCAAGCACTAGACTGTTTTTTGCACAAAAGAAAGCAACATACAATCTATCTCTCTTTTCTTTACCTATCTATATTTGTACGGCCCCACTTTGACAAAATATTTCAACACTTTCATTATTAAAATATGTCCAATTTCCAATAATTTTATAAACCTAAAGCAGAGCCATGTTTTCAGATATAATATCAGAAAACCTTACAATACCCCCCAAAGTCAACCGTTGGATTAAAGACTAAGAAATAATTTATACTAAAAATGGCTAAAAGCACTTTGAACCCTTGTGATCAAGGTGTTAATCATCTTGAATCACAACGTCTGATATTGCAAAAAGTTGTGGTTGAATACGGAAGTTGTGGCTGCAAATGTGGTTGCAGACATAAAAAATGTCTGCTAGAATCGCGGTCATGAACCATTTTTTAAAACCTTTCTTATGGCAGTTTTCCTATTGAAGGCTAATATAATACAATCCCAAACTAGTTCAGTGTAAGAAATTTTCAATATTAATTCATCGCACATGCAGCATATAGCTAATTAAAAATAATTTACAAAAAGGGAAAGTTAATAATTAAAACCTCCATGATATATCAAGTTATCGATTAAAGAAAACTATAAGTAATCAAACCTGTGCCTTTTGTAAGCCATCGGAGGCTTCCACAGAAATCTTTCGATCAACAGAAACATCAGCTCCTGATTGCAAGCACATTTTGAAATATTGTGATGCAGCTTCAACTTCTCCCAGAGCAAGATAACAACTTAAACAAGATTGAAAACAAAATGACTTAGGGATACATACACACACCCATTAATCTCGATGCTTAAAACTGTGCTCATGAAGTACAAGTATGCAAGGTGGTAGATACTTACATATTATTTAAGTAAAATGTATTTTCCATATCTTTGAATAATAATTCGCCATTACCCAACAGCCCAAGTTAACTTCACCTATACCTAACAACCCTAGAGCATCTATTTTCTATCAAAGAAGACTCTAAGGCTGTTGATAGGAACCAGAGCCGAAAATTAAGCAATTAACGGATAAAACAGCGAATAAAGGGAAATAATGGGGATTGGGGACTGTAGCAATATTATTTCTGGAATGGTATCAGCCCATTTGAGCCCACATTCACATTCGGGGTCCTAACAGCTGTCATGTCCTAAGGCTTTTGTCATTTTAATTCTAAATTGAACATAAAATTCATGCAACTAAAGTACAGAAAACAAAAAGATTAGAAGCAACGATGGAGACTTACTTTGCAGCTCTAAGTTGCACCTTGAGAAAATTTTGATCAATTTCAGCAGCCAGCCTACAATCTTCTATTGCATCTCTCATCCTACCAAGAGACATGTGTGTGGCTGCCAGGTTGCTATAACATAGCAGCAAAGCCCTGAGACAGCTCCGAGATGCTTGTTCTTTAGGTACACAACCAAGTCCTTGTTTGTAATAATTCTCAGCCATAGACAAATCCCCGTTCTTGTAGGCTTGGTTTCCTCTGATTTAGAGCATATTTAGTATTGTGAGTAACAGTTGCAAATTTCAATGTTGAGAGTATTGAGCCAAAATCAAAGAAACTATTTTTTAAAGTTAATTTAGTGAGCAAATTTTGTTTATTATTTTTATATAAACATATAACTGTATCTATTTCTTTTCACATACAACAACAACCAAGTCTTATCCCATTAAGTGGGGTCGGCTACACGGATCGAACGACGCCATACATAATGCTCTATCATATACCATATTTCTAACCAACTCATTAATCTATTCATTTCACATATCAGAAGCAATTGTAAAAAGCCAGGGCTTGTAATCCAGAATATCAAAATCTGAGTACATAATAAGCAAGTGACTGCATATATGGTATTAGAATTAAAACTATAATAAATGTATACTCACCGGAGGCGCCACTTTTCACATGCTTCGGCAGAAACAGAAGCAGAATCCTCCCTTAATTTGTGTTCCTCATTCAGACCAGAAACCCTAGTTTTGGGTTGAGGAGGAAGAGACACTCTGGCTTTTATGTCTTGCCCTGACACATTATTAGGTTTCCCAGTAAGCGTTGCAAATGGCACAGATGGGGATGAATAAGGAACCTTTATGTTTGGCGCGTAGTTGTAAGAATCATGACCAACATTTACCCAAGTTTTCTTTTTGTTGGGGCGTTTTGGGCTAGACAATTGAGCTTCAGCAGAAGAAGCAGCTGCAAAGGTGAAGCCAGACCCACTCACACTTTCATTTCTCGAACTAAAATTACAACCAAAATTCAACATTCTATCACCATCACGGGCTTCAGATTCAGCATCATCGGTTACATCCGCACTATCACTAGCAGACTTAAAGCTTTCAGTTTCAACCCCAGAAACCGACTCATCCTTTGTCTCTTCCTCAACACAAATATTTTCACCTATACCACACTCCGATTTCACCTCCTTTCTATCTTCCCTCGTAACTTCACTACTCTCATTTATATTCATTTTCTCAGTCGCCCCAATCAAATCTTCATCAATGTGATCAACAAAATTCATCGGTACAGAATCTTCAGAATCAACACGAAGTGACTCATTGGAATTCACAGAACTTTCCCTCGATGCTCGACTCTCAGCTAGTTTTTCCTGATAAGGAGAAACCTCCATTGGGGAACAACTCTCAGACGAACCCTGAGGACGATCTTCTTGCAAAACACTTCCTTTAAAAACAAAACCATGCCCATTCCAACCTTGCACAGGTGCCGGTGTAGAATGCTTCAAATTCACCCTACTTTTATTCATCCTCACATTCCCACTTTTCTCCTTCAACTTCCCTTCTTTTCCACCAATCTTCGGCCCATGCGATTTAAACTCAACAAAATTCGCCCCCGAAGCTTCTGGTTTACTCTGAAACACAAATTGATCCTTCTTAGCTTCAAAAGGTTGAAATAACACAGAACCCGAACCTAAACCCGAAGACGATGGCATTGCAGAAGAATTACATAAATTAGGTTCAAAATTCTGATCAACTAGGTTAAACTTGCTATTCATTACATCATTCACATTCAAATTATTCAATTGTCGAATAACCGAATTCGCTGAATTCTCTACATTGTTACCTCCTTCATTTTCTCCAATGCTGAGTTTCTTCTTCAACTCGTTCCCAAGCTCCGATTCAACACGAACCTTATCAAAACCTGCCGTTGAAATCTTCAACTTGCTCATCATTGCTTCGGGAATCGCAGCGTTACCGAAACCCTCGTTTCCAATTTTGAGATTCTTCAACCGATCACTGATCCGTTTATCAAAATTCAAAGCGGAATCAACCTTATCGGATCCAACGACGGTTACGGCGGCATTGGCGACGGAACCGTCGCGATTGAAAACAGAGGCATTGTTGTGTTTACGAAGCTTCACGAAACGCGGCTTGGAAAGGCCGGAAACGGAGGCGGAAGAGGTGGATGAGAAGGTGAAAGGTGACGTGGCAGCGTCGGAGAATCTATCGTCGCCGGAGTTTAACGGTTCCATTGATCGTTTAATCGGAAAATGGAGAGATCGATTATTCTTTGAGTTTATGCAATGATTGAAAATTGAAAATGGAAAATGAAAAAGTTGAAAATGTTTTATCAATGTTGCAACAAAATATGTCTTTTTAATTTTATTTTTTTGAGCAAAATATATGTCTTTTTATGATTTGTCTAATTTACTTTTTTTTTTATGATGACATGACATAACCATAAGGTTTTGTTATTTATTGAAAGGAGTGTAACATAAGTTTGTGACTTTTGTTTTTTCCTTCTTGAATTTATGTGTTATTTATTACAAGTGAACTAGAGAGTATATGAATGCACTTGCATTAAACAAACATTATCCATTTTCATAATTATAGTTTCTTCCGATATTTTAGATTGGTTTGTAAACGTAATTAACTACATTTTAGGTCACTATTATTATTTTTTTGGTAGATAGACGAAATAACAAAATAATTATAAACTCACATAAGTGGAGGTATCGAGGTTCGAACCTCAATCATGACATTTGATCTAACAATTTTGGCATTTTACCAGTTGAGCTAAGACTTCTGGATAGGTCACTATTACTATTATAAGTAAAAAATCAATATTTTAGATTTATTCATTAAATGATGTATGTAGTATATAGTAAAGACTATACATATTATTAATTGAATGAATCTAAAATGTAAATTTTTGCTCGTAATAGGAACAGGATGATGTATCCATTTGGTTTTTGTTGGAGTGAAAATGTGTTGCTAGTTAAGTTAAGGTTTGTTGATAAAAAAATAAAAAATTAAGTTAAAGTTTTAGTTCATCTCTGATTTGTGAGTTGTTACTTACAACTTTAGTTTTTGGGTTATGCTGTTAAATATTCAAAAATAAAAATAATTGATAAAATTTAGTTAGAAAAAGTTACTTTTTTATGTTTAAACGTTATGAATGTATAATTTTCAAGAAATTTTTTTCATTTTGAACTTCTAAACAAGTGCCCAATGGCATTAGTTAGCATTTCCCTTAATTTTTTTTATCTTCATCCACGTTAAAGAGGGGTGCTTTAATGTCATTTTTTTTTACCTAAAATCACCCCTTTAAAATATATTTTTCCCATCCTCTTTTATTTAAATAAATAAATTTCACATTTATTTAGTTTTTTCTTTGGTGATTTCGTCATTTTAGTGCGACATTGTTTTGTTTTCCTATGCGGCGTTGTTTTGCTTTCTCGTCTGTTTACAATGTTTGTTAGATTCAGATTATCAAATCAATTTCGATCTAATGCATATTTAGTCAATGACTTTGGTGTTTTCAACGCTATAGATACGGAAGTATAAGTATTTCATACACTTAATTATAGTCGTATTTGTAAACTTGTGTACTTTACTATTTTATGATATTAACATGAATGTTGTGAGTTTGTTTTCATGTTCATCCTTTTTGATTTTAGCAAACATGTATTGAATCGAAATATTCTATCAATTTAAACGAAGGAATATCATTTATTTTTAGTTAAGAAAAGAAAGGTTTTAGATATTTGTTTATGAAAAAAGAAATTAGGTTCGACCAACGAAAATTGTTATATTATAATATGGCTTATGTTTGTTGATGTTTGCATTTTTTTATTTATTTTTTCAATTGTGTGAGTTAGTGGTTTTTTTTTTAAGATAATAATATGGACCAAAAACAGCTTGCTGAGGCCCTTAAAATGGTCGGTTTAGGAAACTTATGAATTTCTATTTCCTATTCAGACATCATGTAATTCACTGATATTACATAAGTTGAAGGTTTGTTTGGAAAACTTGTGATTTATAAATAATGGTTTCATTGCCTTGTTTCTTACAAACCATTTCTGTTTGGAAAGGTTGTTTTTTTTAGTTCAATACGTAGAGGCATCCACGATCACAAACCTGAAATGACTTGAATCTCAAACAACTTTAGTGGGTGGCCTTTAGGTTTATAGCTTTTAAAAAAAAAAAAGATTGTATATCATCTTTTTGCTATAATTATTTTAGCAAAGAAGTTTTTGAAGAAAGCTTCAAACAAAAAATTAGTTTAAATAATTTCTCTTAAAATGTCATCCTAAGTGTTTTATCATTTGGTTATAAATATTTTGTAGAATAAATTTCAAAAAATCTTTAAAATAAGAAGTTATTTCATATAACTTCTCATAAAAATTATTTTTGAGAGATGTTTTTTTTTTAAAAAGTGTGATTTTTATTATTTATAATCTCTAACAATGAATATTTAAGTTTTTTAAAATAAATATTTAAATTAGCGAATGGTACAATTTCTCTTTTAACTTACAAGAAATGCGTTTGAAAGAACATCTATTATTTTTGAGTAAGTTTTCGATAAAAAATCATTTTTAAAAATACAAAAAAAATCACTTTTTTAAATCTAAAACAAACATGCTCATCATTACCTTTAATACAAAGAAAAGACAACTCCTCATCAATTCTAAAGTATGTTGAAGGATAAAATGTGGTAGTAATCTTTTCACCGCTCGATGTTAGTTACAATCAAGATTATCTTATATCGTTAACATTAAATAGCATAAATAATACAATCAAATATCAACTCAAATACGGAAGGATTCGCCATATAAAACCTTCATAACTAACTCATGGATTACTACATTGGTTTGTCTCATTGAAAACGTACCAACGAGTCTCGACACAATTCTTAAAATAAATGCATTATAATCTTACTATGAAACCAAAAGAAGTTAAATCAACTAATGGCTTATTGAAAAAAACAGTCTACCATTAATTTAGCATTTAATTCAAAGATAACATCATCCAAACCTAACACAGAAAATCATTTTGGGTGATAAAATTTTCAGGGTGATCCCTAAAGCACATATAGACACCCACTTTATTATTCATGAAAGCCGCATCAATATTACATTTCAATTTTTCAAGAGGAGATCTTACCCACTTTATTTCACCTTGTCGCATTGTGTTGGGTCACAGGGGAAGGTAAGGGGATCAACAATATTGAGTCAAGATCAACCACATTAGTGAATGACTATTACTTTTCTCACCTTATCTTCACTGTTTAGCCCTTCAAAGTATGTCACACCTTCATTATCTCATCTAGCTATTGACCATAGTAATAATATGCACTAATATACTACTTGACTCAATAAATAAAAACATGACAATTTATTTAAAATGACTCTAAATTAAGTACCAAACTAATAGAACTAGAATACAAACTTAATTAAAAATACTCTAAAAATACGACATGACAGAGTGTCATCATGAATCATCACTATAAATAAGGTCATTGTCAACCATATATGATCACACATTACTCATCCCACTTTTACTCATATCGCTATCTGTTAGCACCTTACTTACTTGGATGTTAAAGTGTCTTTCACGAGAAAACACTTCAAATCAAATCTTAAAAAGACAAAAAGAAGATTTAGAACATAGATTATCATAACATGATATGAAAATGTTGATGTTGATTTGAATAATTCACTTGATAGTGACGATGATAATCTGGAAGATAATGTTAATGACAACAATGATGATATATTTGATCCAAGAAATTGGAATGTTGTTAATTTTGAAATGATGGTTCCTTTTCACCTTATTTACAAGTGTTTGATGTTATTTATAGTTTAAAGGTTTAAATACAGTTTCGACCCGAAATTTCACAATTGTTTGATTATGGCCTCCTAAATTTCAATTGCTCGATTTTAGCCTCTATAGTATCTTAATTTATTTTCGGTTTTAGTCCTCCAAGTTTCAACTGCTCGATTTTAACCCTCCAAGTTTATCTCATTTTATGTTAGTCCCATTGATATTTTGACTAAAAAAACATTGATGTAACATTTGATTTAAAAATGTTTGATTCTAATAGGCCATATTGAAAATGGAGAAATTGATTTTAAAAAAATACACACTACTTTGAAAGGAGCTGTGTGAGTGTTTGAGCCTGGAAAGAAGCTCAATCATTTCGTCATTCTAGAAACCTTTCCTTTGGATAGTTAGAATACTAACATAACCTCTAACCTAACTAACATTTGTCATTAAAAAAAAGTCATTAATCACCGGTCGAAGCCAACAACACTGAATTTATTGCCTCTTGCAGAATGTGTACCCAAACATGTCTTCAATCTTTTTTGATTTTCACATGTTCAGGTTTTGTTTAGTGTTTGGTTCTCGATAGATGAATTCAGCACAACTAAGAATACTTGTCGACGCTCCATAATTGAAATTTCAATGCAAAGTACGAAGGATAGTTGCGTTTATTAAGGCCTACATGAAAGTGCATTGCAAAATAAACATTTCGAACACATTTGTAATAATACGCATATACTTAGCACATGTGAATTAGTACTTAATTATGGTTGATACACTTTATCAAATAGCTGTTGAGAATAGGAGCTCTCGTTAATGCATGAGCGTAGAATCAAACACTTGTAATTGATATGTCACGTCAATGTTTTTTATTCAAAATGTTAATGGGGACTAGCAAATACAAAATGGAATAAATTTGAAGGGTTAAAATTGAGCAATTCAAATTTGGTGGCCAAAATCAAACAATTTGAAACTTAGAGCGACAAAATCAAGCAATTAAAATTTTCGAGGCTAAAACCAAGCAATTGTAAAACTTGAATGGCCAAAACTACACCCAAGTCTAATTTAAATATAGGGTTAATAGGTCTTTACTCCTTGTAATATAGGTCATTTTCGGTTTTTCCCTCTGTAAATTTTTTTTTTTGATTTACCTCCTATAAAAAAAAAATTGTTTTGATTTACCCCTAATAGGCCAAACAAAAACAAAATTTCTTTAAAAAAAATAAAACTGGTTTTTGTTTGGCCTATCAGGTGGTAAATCAAAAAAAAAATTACAGGGGAAAAAACCAAAAATGACATATATTACAGGGGGTAAAGACCTATTAACCCTTAAATATATGAGGACTCTATTTTCCAGTTTTCTATGCTTCTATTAAGAGTCTAAAACTTAAGATTAGAACTTGATCTCCAAATTGTTTAAGACGACCATGATCAAATTAAAGGATAAGATTTCTGCTTGTTTCCCAATACGTGTAACGGTAAATTTACTCCCTAAGGCTAATCAACTAAGTGGCAATGACCTGATATTTTTGTGCATTACCACTTGGGAGGTGTTCTACTGTTTTTTTTTTTAAGGAAGGTGTTCTAGTGTGCTGCAGCTTGTGGGAATTGGATATTGGTTTTAATTCCCTTTTTTAATATTAGAAAACAATGAATTAGATTGTTGATTTTTTATTCCTAATTAATCTTTTTTGTTTTTG